>Ga0315274_10000327_pt1 | contig 74337 bp, 68 predicted proteins | sample YL17G02_20_MG_FD_203700 | JGI IMG/M metagenome (GOLD analysis project Ga0315274, IMG submission 203700) | Sediment microbial communities from Yellowstone Lake, YNP, Wyoming, USA - YL17G02_20 | ecosystem: Environmental > Aquatic > Freshwater > Lake > Sediment | place: USA: Wyoming | collected... | reverse complement strand
CTAGCGAGACGCATTCTGCGTTTCTGAGCACGATTAAGGACGTAATCAACGGCTCGATACTCTCAAGCGTACTGCGACTGAGCCACATTACCATTGCGGAGCGCCGCATAAGGGACTTGACGCTCTACTGCGACTCCAACTTCCTCTTCAGCCTCCTTGGACTCCATCGGGACCCCGTGAATCGCGCTGCAGGTCAACTAGCCGAGCTGCTCCTCAGTGAAGGTTGTTCCCTGCGAGTCTTCGACTTCACCATCCAGCAAATGGTTGGCGTGCTCAACTGGGCCGCCAATTCCCTTGACCTCTTTCCGCCCGACCTTCCTATCGATGGGATAGCCGCACAAGCAAGGCGACTCGGTTGGCGAGAGACTGACCTGAGAGTGCTGATCGCGAACCTAGAGGACGAGTTGAGGAAACTCAACATCTCGATTGGCCCGCCTCTGCAACCTGTTCCCGTTTCTGCTTCCCTCGTCGAGAAACTGCGCCGCTATAAGCCGGACGCGCCCCTTGCTTCGCTTCAACACGACCTGCAGATGATAGAACAGATAAGGCAACGACGCCGAGGCGGCCATCGGAATCTCGCAGACGTCAGATTCGCCGTGCTCAGTTCCGATACGAGACTTGCCAACTTCAACCTCAAGGAAATGGAGCACCAGTCGCGCTCGACGATCCCGGAAATACTGACGGACACGGTACTGGGTGGCGTGCTTTGGATGAGAAACCGCGACCGCGCCAGTGACCTTCCGCTTTCCCAAATCATCGCGGCCAACTCATCGACCTTACTGATCGACCGGGGCCTGTGGCTTGAGATCCTGCGTCAGGCAGAAGGATTGAAGGACAAAGGTCTGATTAGCTCCCGGGATCTCGAGATCCTGCTCTACATGATAGAGATGCGCCGCTGGCGGCCCGAACCTGATGCGGGAACCAGTGAGGCAATCGGGGACGAGATACTGGCTGCAATCAAGACAGGGCGACAGGAGGAGGCTCTACTGAGAGGAACGGCTGCCGCAACCCAGCAGGCAACCGCCGACCACGCGACGAGGTTAGCCGAACTTCACCAAGAAGTCTCCCAAGTGAAGGCAGCACTAGCGGAATGGCGGAAAAGCGAGGATGCCGACAGATTCCGCGCGGCGGAGATGCTGCGGACGTGGAAGATCCAGTCTGCCAGCCGGCTCGCGCGGCGGGTGCGTCACGCTACGCTGGCGCTGCTGAGCCTGCTAACGCTAGCAGCCCTCGTTGTGCCTCCGGCGAGGCTCGGGTTCTCCGGAGCAGTGACCATGTACGAGTTCATCACAGTTGTTGTCGCTGTTCTGGGGAGCCTGTTCCGGGTGAGAGGAAAGAAACTGCCGACTCGCTTCCTGCAGTGGGTCGAGCAGTTGGCGTATCAGCACTCACTGCAGAAGCTTGATGTGCGCTTCCGGTTTCTGACCGTGGCGGAACGCGATCCCCTCAATACGCGCCCCCGAAAAGACACGGAAGCCTAGGATGCCCTCGAACTTGAGAGCGACGGTCGCGTTGAGGCGTAGAGGCAGGGTCTACCATTGGATTTCGCGTCTTGCGCTGATGCATCATACGCAATCCCTTTCTAGCTGTCTTGGGCTCCGGGAGGTCGGGCAGGGGCGCAGATCCCCCTTAGGGCGAAGCATGCGGTTGTGTGCCCGACGGGCCGTTGGCGGCACGGGAAAGCCCCAAGGCCTGAGGCTCCAGCGGCCGAGCTCCGTTCTTGGTTCGGTCAAGCGTGTGCAAAGAACAAGACGTGACCGCCAGCACCCGTGACCCCATCACCTGCCCAGAGGAAGTCAAGAGTAAAGACTTGACCCCGAATACCCCGCGGAGGCATTCTCGATACGCGAGACCACTTGCTGAGTAACGCCAGCCGCCTCGGCGACCGCCCGCTGTGTCAGCTTGCGGTCTTCACGCGCTACGCGGATCCCGTGGGCAATCCGGACTTGCTGTCTTTCGCACTCGTATTCCTGGGTGAAGGTTTCGTCTGCGGACTGCTTCTTCACGTAGTCCCTATGCGTCTTCATGCCATCTCCTCGGCCGGCGGGGATCCGGCCGATCAGCCGCGGCGCCCCTTCTTCCTCGCTCGCTCATGGAGGGCCGGGTTCTCGGCCCCGGCGATGTCGCCGAAGCGCGTGAGCTTGCAGCCGGCCTTGGTCTTCATCAGGGCCTCGTGCCGTGCGTCGTCGACGAAGGCGACAATCCGGGCGATCGAGCTCTCGCCGTCCACGAACCGCCACGGGAAGCAGCCGATCTCTGCGCGCTCGTTCAGGAGGAGGTCGATGTCGCCGCCCAGGCACTCGGCGTGGATGATCCCGTGCGGGAAGAGTTCGGTGTGCATGAGCTGGTACTTCGAGTCGTCGAAGACCTCGGCGAGGGGCTTGCCGTACTGTACCCGGAAGTGGGCGTCGGCCTCGCGCGCCTGGCGCGGCATCCAGTCGCGGATGATCGTGTTCATCGGGTGGTCGGCCGACCCGCAGTCGACCCCGATCCAGCGCAGCTTCTTCTTCCTCGACCACAGCGCGAACTCCCGGTCCGGGCCGGGGTGCTTCACCATGTAGCGGATCTCATCTGCGGTCGGCTGGTCCCAGCCGTAGTGGTGGTAGCCGGTGTGGAGGAGGAGGATGTCGCCCTCGCGCACCTCGACCCGCTCCTCGACCATCTTCGAGGTGTAGACGTCGTAGTCCGAGACGGCGTCGGAGAGGTCAACGACGACCCCATCGTGGACGAGGAAGTCGAGGTCGAGCGAGGCGATGTCCTTCCCTGGGGTGTGGAAGTGGATCTCCCCATCGAGGTGCGTCCCGACGTGGTTTGAGTGGGTGAGGAGCTGGCCGTTCGCGCCGTTGGGGGCGAGGCGCTTGAAGTACTTGACCTGGAGCGGCTCGTACGTGGGCCAGGGGGGCGTCGCGATCCCGAGGGGGATCGTGAGGTCGATTGGCTTCATCGGTTTACCTCCTTTGGTGGTTCATGGTGCGTAGTGCGTGGTGCGAGGGCCGCGGTTCGTGGTACGCAGGGCGTGACGTTCCGCGCGGTCATGGCGCGCTCGGCTTGAGCTTCGTCTCGCCGAGGGTCTCCGCGAGGGCGCGGGCGGCGTCGCGGAAGAGGGAGGCGGGCGGGCGGACGAGGCCGGCGCCGACCATCCCGATCCCGGGTTCCTTGTGCGCGATCCCGGTGTTGATTACGGGAAGGACGCCGCTCTCGGCGACGGCGAGGGTGTCGATCCCGGTCGGGGTTCCGCGGAAGTCGAGGGCCGGGATGCGGTAGCTCTCGCTCTCGGCAAGGGTGATCGCGGCCATGCGGCGGGTGATCCCGAGGGCCTCCTCGGCCGTCCCGCCGACGAACTTCACGATCGCTGGCGCGGCGGCCATGGCGAAGCCCCCGTAGCCCGCGGTCTCGGTGATCGCGGAGTCGCCGATGTCGCGCGCCGCGTCCTCTCGCGAGAAGCCGGGCAGGTAGAGGCCCTCGACCTCGGGGGCCGGGGCGGTGAACCAGCGGTCGCCGAGGCCGGCGACGCGGATCCCAAACTCGGTCCCGTTCCGGCTCATGGCCGTGACCATCGAGCTTCCCCGGACGCCAGAGGCGGGGTCGAGGGAGGCCTTGGCCGCGGCCATGGAGAGGTTCAAGGCGAAGTGGTCGTTTGAGTTCAGGAACTCGAGGATCTGGCGCAGGTCCGCCGTCGGGAGCTCGACGCCCACAAGGTGCGGGGCGATCTCGCGGATGAAGAGGGAGGTCGCGGCGCGGTTCCGGTTGTGGAGCTCATCCCCCATCTGGAGGGCCTGGGCGATCAGAGTCCTAAGGTCGAGCCCGCCGCGGGCCTCGAGCGCCTTCCCGAGGGCCGGGGCGAGGACGCCCCTCATCCAGCGCAGGCGGTCGATCACCTCCGGCGCGTACGCCCCGTAGCGGAGGACCTTCCCCAATCCCTCGTTCAGGGTGGAGAAGGAGCGGTTCCCGAACGCCTCGTTCTCCACGATCCAGACGGGCATCGAGGCCGTGGTGACGCCGGCCATCGGGCCGACGGCCTGATGGTGGTGGCAGGGCTCGAACGCGATCTTGCCGGACGCGGCGAGCTTCTCCGCCTCCGCGGGTGTCTTGGCGAGCCCCTCGTAGAGGAGGCCGCCGACGACCGCGCCGCGCATCGGGCCGCACATCCTCTCCCAGGAGACAGGCGGTCCGGCGTGAAGGACGAGGTCCTTCCTCATCCCAGGGACGACGTCCGCGGCGATCCCGATCCCCTTGAGGACGGGACGGGCGGCGAGGAGGCGGCGGACGGCCTCCCGATTCGCCGAGGCGATCGGCTCGCGCCAGCTCTCTCCGCTCTCGTCGCGCAGCGAGTCGAGGAGCGAGGTGAGGGCCGGGTCCCCACCGGCCGGAGGCCGCCAGTCGGTCGACACGACCTGGGCACCGGCGGCGCGGAGGGCCTGGGCGAACCCTTCGAGGCCGAGGTTGATGACCCGCGGGCCATCGCGGAGGAGTTGGGCGACTGGGGAGGTTCGCTTCGCGTCTCGTCGGGTCATCCGGGCCTCCTTCCGCCCCGGGAGAGGCGCCGGAGGATCGCCACGGCGAGGTGCGCCGCCTCCTCGTTCGTGTCGAGGACGCGGACGCCGGCCTCCTCGAGGGTCCGGCGCTGGCGCGAGTAGCCCTGGGGATCGCCCTCGGTCCCGGTGACCGAGGCGACGACGGAGAGGGAGCCGCCGCGGGCGGCAACGGTCTTTTTCGCCCGGGCCGCGGCCTCGGCGAGGCCGGCCGCTGGGTCTAAGTGCGCTCCGTTCCCGAGGACGAGGTCGACGAGGATGACGGCCACGCGCGGGTCCTCCGCGGCTATCGGGATCCGCTCGTCGCGCAGGGAGGGCTCGATCATCGGGTGGGGCCGGCCGCGCGTGAACCGGTCGTCTCCGAGGTCGAGGAGGACGTCGCCTGCGGCGCCTCCCTCGTCCTCGACCTTGAGCTTCGGGTCGGTCGCGACGTTCGACGGCAGGGCAAACCCGTGCCGCGCGAGGAGGTGCCACGCCTCCTGGGCCAGGGTTCCTCCGCAGAAGTAGCCGCGCAGGGAGGTCTGCCCTTTCGCGAGGCCCTTTGTCTCCTTCTCGGCAAGGAGGTCGAGGTCGGCGTCGGGGAGCCCTTCGAGCGGGATGAGGAGACCGACCGACTCGCACGCCCAGCGCGCCACGGCGGCGAGGGACCCGGGGAAGACGAGGCTCCCGTGGGGCGGCTTCTCTCCGTCGCCGAGGAAGTGGACGATCCCTGGCTTGCCGGTCTTCTCCAGGACGGAGAGGAGGCGTTGGCCGACCGCCGGGGCCGGGCGCTTGGAGAGGAGGACGATCGCCTCGGTCGCTTCGTCCTCGGCCAGGGCGCGGAGGCAGAACTCGGCCATGACGCCGCCGACCGCCTCGGAGAGGTCGTGCCCGCCGGTCCCGAGGGCGTGGGAGATCCCTCCTCCCAGGCGGTCGACGAGGGAGGTCACCTCCTGGATCCCGGTCCCTGACGCGCCGACGACCCCGATCCTCCCGCGGCGGACGACGTTTGCGAACCCCAGGGGCTTTCCGGCGACGATTGCCGTGCCGCAGTCCGGGCCCATGAGGAGGAGGCCGCGCTCGAGTGCCTCCTTCTTCAGGGCGATCTCGTCCTCGAGCGGGACGTTGTCCGAGAAGAGCATGACGTGGAGCCCCTTTCGGAGGGCGAGCAAGGCCTCGCGCGCGGCATAGGCGCCGGGGACGGAGAGGAGGACGAGGTTCGCGCCGGGGAGGAGGCGGATGGCCTCGCGCAAGGTCGCCGGTCGGGATCCCTCCTCGGGTCGATGCTCCTCCCGCCTTGCGAGGATCTCCCGCGCCCGGGCGGCCGCGGTTCCAAGCGCCTCGGCGGTCTCCCCTTCGAGGGCGATCACGAGGTCGTTCGCGCCGGCCCGGTCGAGATCAGGGGAGACGAAGCCAATCCGCGCCAGAGCCTCCCGGTTCGCTGGGGTGGCGAGGGCGACGACGGCCTCGCGGATCCCGGGGAGAGCCTTCACCTCGCGCGTCGCGAAGAGGAGAAGGACCGAGTCGACGTAGCGCTCCCTCTCGATCGTGACCGACTTCACGTCCGGGCCTTCTTCGCCTCGATCGCTCTCTGGATCCGCTCCGCGGTCAAGGGGAGGTCGAAGAGGTCGACCCCGAGGGCGTCGTGGAGGGCGTTCCCCACGGCGGAGGGGACGGAGATCATCGGGTGCTCGGCGACCCCGCGCGCGCCGTACGGCCCGTCAGGCTGGGGGGTCTCGATGAAGATCGGGACGATCTCGTGCGGGGTGTCCTTGGCCGTCGGGATCTTGTAGTCCGTGAACGACGGGTTCAGGAGTCGCCCGTCCGGGCTGAACTGGAACCCCTCCCACAGGGCCGAGCCGAGCCCTTGCACGACCCCGCCCACGACCTGACCCTGGCAGAGCTTGGGGTTCAGGACCTTCCCGGCGTCGAGGGCGGTCGCGACCTTCAGGACCTCGACCTCGCCCGTCTCCGTATCGACCTCGAGCTCGATCGCGTGCGCCCCGTACGTCCAGAACTGGGCCGGGTGCCCCTGCCCGGTCTCGAGGTCGAGGTGGGTGAGGCCGGTCGCGATGTAGCGGCCGTGGCCGATCACGGGCCCGCCGACGCTGTTCCCGTTCGGGAAGGTGTAGCCCAGGGCGAGCTTGGAGTAGGGGATCCGGCGGCTCTTGTCCTTCGCGAGGAAGGCGTGGCCGTCCTCGCACTCGACCTCCTCGGGACGCGTCTCGAAGGCCTGGGCCGCCGTTGCCTTGAGCTGCCTCAGGCAGTCGGCCGCGGCCTGGATCACGGCGTTCCCGCCCATGAACGCAAACCGGCTGGCCACGGTCTGCCAGTCGTAGGGGGTGAACGAGGTGTCGCAGTCGTTCACCACGTGGACGCGCTCGATCGGGAGGCGGAGCTCCTCGGCCGCGATCTGGCGGAGGGTGGTGTAGGTCCCCTGTCCGTAGTCGACCCCGGAGACGAGGACGTCGGCCGCCCCGTCCTCATCGAACTTGATGACGACGGCGCACGAGGTGGAGGTGGGCATGGCCGGGGCCTTGTGCAGGACGGAGATCCCCTTCCCGCGGACCTTGCTTGAGTCCTTCGGTCTTTCGCCGGGCTGCCCCCAGCCGATCTCCTTCGCCACCGCCTCGAGGCACAGGTCGGGCCGGCCGTGCCCGGCGGTGATCGTCTCCCCGGTGATCGTGCGGTCTCCCTCGTGGAGGAGGTTCCGGCGGCGCAGCTCGACCGGGTCGATCCCGAGCTTCTGCGCGAGGAGGTCGATCGCCCGCTCCACACCCCACAGGACCTCGAGGTGGCCGAAGCCGCGGTAGGCCGTGCCGAAGACCTTGTTCGTGTAGACGACGTAGGAGTCGATCGAACAGTGGGGGACGGCGTACGGCCCGGCGCCGGAGTAGGCGGCGGCGCGGCCGACATTCACTCCGTAGTCGGCGTACGCGCCGGCGTCCCAGAGGTAGGTCGCCCTGAGGGCGCGGATCTTCCCGTCCTTCGTCGCACCGATCGCGATCGTGCTCCGGATGCCCTGGCGGGAGGGGATCGTGTTGAACTCCTCCTCGCGCGTGGCGACGAGCTTCACGGGACGGCCGTCGGCGGCCTTGGAGAGGACGATCGCCAGGGGCTCGAGGTGGAGGCCGGCCTTCCCCCCGAACCCGCCGCCGACGTAGGGGACGTGGACGCGGATCGCCTGGTGCGGGAGGCCGAAGGCGTGGGCGAGGAGGTGGCGGACCGTGTGCGGGGACTGGCTCGAGGTCCACACCTCGGCCCGGTCTCCAGGGAGGGCCTGGGCGATCACGGCGTGGGTCTCGAGCGGAACGTGCTGCACCGGGGCGGTGGTGAACGTCGCCTCGACGACGGCGTCCGACTCCTTGAGGCCGCGCTCCACGTCCCCGGCGCGGATCACCTGGTGGTGGGCGACGTTCGTCCCGGGCTTGGGGGAGAAGACGCCCTTCATCCACTCGTAGCTCCCGAGGTCGGGGTGGACAAGGGGAGCACCAGGTTCCACCGCGTCGCGAGCGTCCAGGACCGGCGGGAGGGGCTCGTAGGTGATGTCGATTACAGAGCACGCTCGGCGGGCGGCGTCCAGGGTCTCCGCGGCGACCGCGGCGACGGGCTCCCCCTGGTAGCGAACGGCCCCATTCGCCAGGATCGGCTTGTCGCGCAGGTAGAGGCCGAGGCGGACCGTGAGCTCGGAGCCGGTGAGGACGGCGCGCACGCCCGGGATGGCCTGCGCCTTGGACGTGTCGATGCGGACGATCCGCGCCGAGGCGTGGGGCGAGGGGAGGATCGCGGCGTGGAGCATCCCGGGCAGGGCGAGGTCGTGGGTGTACTTCGCAGCCCCGGTCACCTTGTCCAGGCCGTCCTCGCGCGAGACGGAGGTTCCGACGTAGCGGAGCTCCCTTTCGCTCATCGCGCCTCCCGTTCCTCGCGCGCCGCGCGGCGCACGGCGGTGAGGATCGCCTCGTACCCGGTGCAGCGGCAGAGGTTCCCGGCCATCGCCTCGACGATCTCCTCCTCGCTCGGGTCGGGGTTCCGCAGGAGGAGCCCGCGGGCGGCCATGATCATGCCCGGGGTGCAGAAGCCGCACTGCACGGCGTTCTCCTCGATGAACGCCCGCTGGAGAAGGGAGAGCTGGCCGTCCCTCGCTTCCCCCTCCACCGTGCGCACGTCGCGGCCGTCGGCCTCGACCGCGAGGACGAGGCACGAGGTGACCGGCCTCCCATCGAGGAGGACGGTGCACGCCCCGCACTCGCCCGCGCCGCAGCCCTCCTTCGTCCCGGTGAGGACGAGCCTCTCGCGCAGGAACTCGAGGAGGGTCATCCCGGCCGGGACCGCGACTCGCTCCTCGCGGCCGTTCACGGTGAGGGTGATCTCGTGGAGCTTCGCGCTCATCGTCTCACCTCCCCCGGCTGGAGGAGGGTTTCGACGAGGCGGCGCAGGAGGACCGGAAGGAGGGCGCGACGGTACTCGGCCGAGGCGCGGACGTCGCTGATCGGGCTCACGGTGCGTTGGGCGATCTCGTTCAGGGCGCGGGCGAGGTCGTCGATCCCGGCGTCCGTCCGGACAGGCTCTGGAAGCGGCGGGAGGAGGACAGGCGTCACGGCGCAGCTCCCCACGGCGACGCGGAGGCTCCCGCTCTCGGTGTCGTAGAGCCCGGCCACGTTCAGGATCGCGAGGTCGTGCCCCCTCACCCGCTGTTGCTTGAGGAAGGCGGTGCGCGTCGCCGCCGACACGGGCGGGACGCGGACCGCGGTCACGACCTCGTCTTTCGCGAGGGAGGTCCGCTTCACGCCAAGGAAGAGATCCCTCACCGGGACCGTGCGCTCCCCGCGCGGGCTTGAGACCTCGAGGACCGCGTCGAGGACGAGAAGCGGGGGCGCGGTGTCGGCGGCCGGGGAGGCGTTGCACAGGTTCCCGACGAGGGTCGCGCGGTTACGGATCGGGTAGCTCCCAACGGTCCAAGCGGCCTCGGCGAGGCCGGGGTAGCGGGAGCGCAGGCCGCGGTGCAGGGCGATCTCGTTCAGCGGGACGGAGGCGCCGATCCACGCGCCGTTCTTCGGGGAGACGGTGAGGCGGTCGAGGGACTTCACGCTCTTCAGGTCGACGAGGAGCTTTGCGGAGGCTCGCCCGTTGCGGAGGTTGACCAGGAGGTCTGTCCCGCCGGCGAGGACCGCCCCCTCCCCGCCGGCCTTGGCGAGGAGCTTGCAGCCCTGCTTGACGGACCTTGCCCGAGCGTACTCGAAGTCTCCGAGCATCCGATCGCTCCTCTCGTCCTCAGGGACGCAAGAGGGAAAGGTGCGCCCCCTTCAGGTTGGATAGGTCGCTAAGGGAACAACCGCCGCGCACCGAGCGGCGGCTGCGCCGACGCGGACCTCTCTAGAGTTCCGAAGAGGCTTCCGGTTCCGACGCGATCATAGCTTCACCGCCGGAGGCGGTCAACCGCTGAGTGGTCTGCCGACTGCTTCGCGCTGCTTCCAGATCCTCCGGCAAGGGGCTAGAATGGCTCGCGCTTCGGGTGAGGTCGGAGTGAGGCGCGGGAGGGAAGGGATGGCAGCTCGGCCGCTCGTTGAGGAGATCACGTCCGTGTTGGTGGACCGGTTCCAGCCGCGCAGGGTCATCCTGTTTGGGAGCCGCGCGCGAGGGGACGCCTCACCGAGCAGCGACATCGACCTGTTTGTGGAACTTGAGTCCGACCTCGGGAAGCCCGTCTTGGAGAGGATCGTTGCTGTGCGCGAAGTGTTCGGTCTCCATCCCTGGTCGATGGACCTCCTCGTCTACACGACGGAGGAGGTCCGGCGGATGCGCGAGATGGGAGGGACGATCCTCGACGTGGTGGAGACCGAAGGCAAGGTCCTCTATGCCCGGTCGTAGAGAATGACGTTGCCTCTTGAGCTGCCTCTCGCGGGGACTTGCCTCTGTTGACGCGGAGGCGTCCCTCGCCGTAGCCTGCCGTCAAGGAGGCCAACCATGAAGAAGCTCGCTCTCGCGGTGGTCCTGATCGTGGCCACCGTTGGGTTCTCTGCCTGGGCCCTTCCGGGGTACCCCTATCCGACGGTGTGGGGGACCGCGGTGAACGTCGTCGACGGGAACAGGATCGTCGTCGAGATCGTGGGGGCGACTGATCCGGGGTGGATCGTCGGGAGCCAGGAGACGGTTCGCTATCTCGGGTGCTACGCGGACCCCGCGGACGCGACCCTCTGCGGGGCCATCGCGGCGCAGGTGAACTACCAGATGGTCTTTGGCCGGCTCGTCTACCTCGAGTTCGACCAGATGCTGCGCGATGCGGATGGGACCCTCACGGCCTACGTCTACCTCGACGGAGGCGGCTACAGCATGGTGAACGCGATGCTCGTCGTCATGGGCCTCTCCAAGGCGACGGCCGAGCCGTCGAACGAGCGTTACGCGAGCGTCTTTCTCGATCTCGAGGCGACGGCCCTCCGGCTCGGCTTGGGGTGTCTCGCGCCGAGGTAGCCAAGGGCTGCTGCGCCATCGGGCTGCGCGGCCTTGCGGCTAGCGGTTCGCGAGGTCCGTCGAGGTCGTCGCGAGGGAGGCACAGTCGCAAGACGGGTCGACCCGCACGAGGACGAACCAGCTCTTCTGCGGGTCCGGGTCGGGGTGCGCCACGTGGTGCGATGGAAGGACGGGGAGGCTCCCTCCCAGGACGACGATCTCCCCTGTCCACTCGACTAGGCCGTCGATCCGGTCGGGCGAGACGACGCTCCCGGAGAGGCGATAGCGCAGGCGGATCACGAGGTAGAGATCGACGTCGAGCAGCTGAGCGATGCTTGCGTGCAGGGTGGCCCCAGGATGGCCGTCCTTGTCCTCGTCGAAGACGCGGGGATCGTCCGAGGTCTCGGGGAGGGGATCGGCGTCCGACACATGGGCCCCGCTCAGTTGGGAGCGCCAAGGCTGGGTGAAGAGGACCCCCGCGCTCGAGGGCTCGAGCGTCGCGTTCCGGTCTACGCCGCGCAGGGCAGCGAGAAGGGCGGGAGGGATCTCGGCCGTCACGAAGGGCAGGGGACTTCCTACGCCGAGCGTGCAGTAGCGCGCGCTCATCGTGAGGGCGCTTCCCGATTGGGCGATCTCCACGCGGAACCCGGCCGTGATCGCGCCGGGGAGCTTGCCGAAGAGGGGGGTATTGAGGTAGCCGGAGTAGACCTCGACCGCTGCCCAGGTGCCTGACAAGTCGGGAAGGGGAGCGGACGCGGCGCCGTGGGCGAGGAGCGTTCCGAAGAGGACGAGCGCCATGGTCAACTGAGCGCACCGCCGGAACGGCCGGAGGCTCATCGCGCGCACAGATCCCTCCAACCCCTCCTGATCTCCTCGCACGTCGTCTCGGGACGGACGCGGACGAGGATGAAGCGGCTTCTCTCCGGGTCGTCGTGAGGGGCGGACGGGGTGTCGACGGCCAGGAGGGGGGAGCTCGCCCCGAGGACGACGTGTTCCCCGGTCCACTCGATCAGCCCCTCGATCACGCCGAGGACGCGCGCGAGGAGCGTGACGCCGGGATGCCCGTCGCCGTCTGCGTCGACCACCCGGGGATCGTCGCAACTCCTCGGGAGGGGATCGGCGTGGGGGTCGGAGAGGCAAGCTCCGCTGGCCTCGGCGTGCCAGTCGAGCACGAAGTGGACCCCCGCGGCGCTCGTCTCGACCGTCGCGGGTCGGATCTGCTCGCCAAGGGCCGCGAGGAAGGCCTCAGGGATCCCGGTCCAGGCGAGGGGGCTCTCGATCGCGACCTCGATCGCGCAGTAGCGGCCGGAGAGAGAGAGGGCGCCACCGGTCTGGACGATCTCCGTGAGCAGGACGCCCTCGTTCGTGCTCTCTACCGTCCCGACGATGGGGAAGGAGAGGATCTCCGACAGGACGTGGACCTCGACCCAGGTCCCTGAGAGGTCGGGGAGGGGGTCCGCGATGGGTTGAGCGAGGGCGGCCGACGAGGCAGCGACGAGGCACGCGACGGCGGCGAGAGCCCGGATGGAAAGAGGGAAGCGCATCGCGGCGCTCATCGTCCGAACAGCGCCTTTCGCTCCTCCTCGATCTCCTCGCACAGGGTGTCCGGCTGGATCCGCCGGAAAACGAAGTAGCTGTGCTCGGGGGCGGGATCGGGGTGCGAGTTGGTGTTGGCCTCCAGGAAGGAGCTCGTCGCATCGAGCGTGACCTGGTCGTTCTTCCACTCGATCAGCCCCTCGATCCGGTCGGGCGTGACGACCATCCCCGAGAGGCGATAGCGGACGCGCTGCACGACGTACACCTCCCCGGCCGCGATCCCGAGGATGCTGACCCGCACGGTCAGGCCAGGATTTCCGTCGCCGTCCTGGTCGAAGACGCGCGGGTCGTCTGCCGACGTCGGGAGCGGGTCATTCACCGGGTCGGCGAGCCGGCAGCCGCGGACCTCGGTGTACCACGGCTGGTCGAAGCGGATCGTCGTCCCGGACGCGTCCAGCGAGGCCGGCCTGCTTGCCTCGCCGAGGGAGACGAGGAACGCGTCCGGGATGACGGTCGAGACGAGGAAGGTCCCACTGTCGATGTCGGTCGAGCAGTAGGTCTGTGTGAGGAGGAGGGAGCTTCCGGTCTGCGTGATCTCCACGCGGAGGAGGACGACACTCGTCCGCGTCACGGTCGCGTTGAGGAACGGGATGGTCGTGATCTCCGGGTAGACCTGAAGCTCGGCCCACGTGCCGACGAGGCGGAGCTCGGCCGCGTCCTGTCCGGCGGCAGGGGCCGCAAGGATGAGGGGCGCGAGGATGAGGCCGGTCAAGAGGAAGCGCAGGATCACTTCCTCCCGTCGCACGGCGCCGTGTACGAGTGCTCGGCCGGCGGGGTCTTCGGCGCCTCGGCGATCGACCGGCTCTGATCGGTCATCCGGAAGCGGGCGACGTCGTACCCCTGCGCAGTGAGGCGCGCCTTGATCCCGGCGAGGACCTCCTCGGGGAGGGTCGGGGTGCGGGAGAGGACCCAGCCGTAGTTGCGGTTCGGGTGACCGACGACCGCGTACTCGTAGTCCGCGCCGAGGTCGATGATCCAGTAGTCGGCGGCGAAGAGCCAGAGACCGAGGAAGGAGACGAAGCTCACCTTGAGCTTGGCGTTCGTCGCCTTGTCGGCGACCCACGCCCGGCCCACGGCCTTCTTCCTCTCGCCCTCCGCCGTGTAGCACTGGTTCAGGACCTCGATCTTGCCGTCGGGGAGGAGGGTGTACGTCGCCGTCGTGCCTCCCGCGCAGAACGCCTGGAAGGAGACCGGGATGCTCGCGATCTCGTACCAGGTCCCTAGATACCGCTCGACGTCGACGAAGCTCACCACGCGCAGTTCCGCCGCGGCCGCGGCGCCGCAGATCGCGCCGAGCCCGGCACCGCAAAAGAGAAGCACCCCCAGCATCTTCATCGTCTCCCTCCTTCGAAGGACAAGACCGAGCCCGGTTCCCGTGACCGGAGGATAGGGAGAAAGGGAGTGCGCGACAACACCCCCGTGGATCGCGGTCGCCTCGCTACTTCACGGACCGGGCGAGGAGGCCAAGGGCGGCCCTCGTCTTCGTCGCGGCGAGAGCCGCGGCCCGGCGGCACGGAAGCTCAAGCAGGCTGGCCGATCCTCCCTCGCGCGCGTAGATCGGAATCACGCGGAGCGGGACGTTGGCGGCGACGACCGTTGGGCCGCGGAGCCTCTGGCCGGTTCAGGCGTCGATCATCGGCCGCACGGTCGGCGTCCGTTGCCCATGAGCGACGACCGTTCGAAGGATCCCGCGCTTCCCCGCGCGGGCGCCCTCCTTGACGGAGCGCGCGAGGTGCCGGCTCGTCCTTGTGTGGTATAATGACCACTTAGGTGGTCACCATGCAACTTGCTACCGTGAAGGAGTTCCGCGACCGAGCGACGCAGTTCCTGCGGTCTCGCGACCCGGTCCTCATCACCCGTCGCGGGAAGCCGGCCGGCGTCTTCATCTCGCTCGAGAGCGAGGACGGCCTTCCGCTCGAGCTGCGGCGGGAGATCCTCGCCGCCATCACGGCGCGGGTGAGGCAGAGCCTGGCCAAACGCGGCCTCTCCGAGCAGGCGGTCCTCGACGACTTTGAGGCGTTTCGAGCGGCTCGTCGTTGATGCGAACGCGATCCTGTCCGCGCTGATCGGAGGCGCGGCCGGGCGGGTGTTCGCGGGCTCGGCGGTCGGGGAGTTCGCCACGACGGCGTTCACGCGGGCCGAGCTCCTCCCCTACCTCTCCGTCCTGTCGCAGAAGGCCGGGGTGAACGGGGAGGAGCTTCGCATGGCCCTCTATCTCCTTCCTCTTACGATCTACGAACAGGCGTTCTACAAGAGGTCCGTCGCGGAAGCGACGCGGCGCGTCGGGGAGAGGGACCCGAAGGACGTCGACCTCCTCGCGCTCGCCCTGCGGCTCCGGGCGCCGATCTGGTCGAACGACGCGGACCTGGCCGACCTTGGCATGGAGGTCCTTACCACGGCGAAGCTGCTCTCCGCGATCGAGGAGTAGGTCAACGAGCTTGCATCGCAGAAGGCGAGTCGTCGAAAGCGCCTTCGGGCGACCTTCTCTTGCCGCCCTTGACAGAGAAGCCACGGGCGACGTATACACCTTGTTGCCTGGCGTGCGCCAGGCGTTTCTCTTTCTACCCGCCGGTCGGTCGGACGAAAAGGTCTCCCACTCCGACTTTGAGCTGCAGGTTCCCTGCTCCGGACCCCAGCACGCCCCGCGCCTGTTTCCCGAGGAACCCGCTCACCTCGAGCTGCATCCCGGGGAAGCCCTCGATCGCGAGCCCACCCATCCCGACCTCCGCTGAGACGGTGTAGGACGCGTCGCTCGTGAGCCGAAGGTCGAGCTTCCCGACCCCGACCTCGATGTGGGCCCAGTCGCACGACAGTCCGGCGAGGACGGCGTCCCCCACGCCGACGTTCGCTGAGAAGGTCATCCCGGAGAAGCTCTCGACGCTGAGGCTTCCCGTCCCGACCTGAACCGAGGCGCAGCCGACGTAGTCTCGCAGCGCGACGTTCCCCACCCCGCCGTTGAGCTCGAGCTCGGTCCCGGCGGGGACTCGGAGGACGAAGTCGACGGCCCAGCGCGGGGAGGTCCGCTGCGGCTTCTGGGCCCGGACGACGACCGCGTCCTCCCCCTGGTCGATCGAGACGGAGATCTGCGCGAGCGTCTCCTCCTCGTCCGCCTTCTTCACGGCGAAGAGGCTGACGCTCTCCTCGGTTCCCACCTCGATCGAGATGTTGCCGATCGGGTTCTCAACCTGCAAGCGGATCGGCCCGCTGACAGGGATCGTCTGGATGAGGCTCGACGTGAAGCGGTAGTCGTCCGCGCACAGGGTCGTCACCGCGGCGACGAGGACGACGCCGAACGCAAGAGCGAGCTCCAAGCACCTTCCTCTCATCGTTTCCTCCTTGCGGCCGCCTCTCGGCCGCCTCCAGCGGGCGGCGGGGGGATGTTCCCCTCCCGCATCAGGATCTCTGTCTCTGCCTGGGCGCGGCGTATCCGTTCCGCGACCTCGGCTCGGAGATCTTCCTCGCTCATGGGTCGCCTTGCGATCCCTTGCCTGACCGCCTCCATCCCGACGGCCACGGCTTCGTTCACGAACACCTCGGTCTCCAGCATCGTCGGGAGGAGGGTCTCCTCGGTCAAGCCGCGCACTTGGGCCGTGCCGGCGATGGCGCGGGCGGCCGCGATCGTCATCTCGTCGGTGATCGTCCGCGCGCGGACGTCCAGGGCTCCTCGGAAGATGCCGGGGAAGCCGAGCGAGTTGTTCACTTGGTTCGGGAAGTCGGAGCGGCCGGTCCCGACAATCCGCACTCCGGCCTCCCTGGCCTCCCACGGCCAGACCTCGGGGACGGGGTTCGCGAGGAGGAGGGCGACCGCTCCGTCGTTCATCCGGGAGAGCCACCGCACGTCGAGCGTCCCGGGTCCTGGGCGGGTGAAGGAGATGAGGACATCGCTCCCGGCGATGGCCTCTCCGGATCCCCCGCGGAGACTGGCCCCGTTCGTCGCCGCGAGGAGCTCCCCGCGGCAGGGGAAGAGGGTCTCCAGGTCGAGCCCTCGGTGAAGGAGGGTCGGCTTCCCGTCGACAAGGTCGACGACGCGCACGTGCCCCGCCGGGACCCCGGCCTTGACGAGAACGCGTAGGACGGCCGTTCCCGCCGCCCCGACGCCGAGGAGGGCGATCTCCGCCTCGTCCAGGCGCTTCCCGGCGAGGAGAAGCCCGTTCAGGACGGCGGCAAGCGTTACGGCGGCCGTCCCCTGTTGGTCGTCGTGCCAGACGGGAATGTCGAGCTCCGCGCGCAGGCGATCCAGGACGTGGAAGCACTTCGGGCTCTCGATGTCCTCCAGGTTGATTCCCCCGAAACCGGGGGCGATCCACTTCACGGCCTGGACGATCTCGTCTGGGTCCTTCGTGTCGAGGACGATGGGGAAGGCGCCGACCCCGCCCAGGTACTTGAACAGGAGGGCCTTGCCCTCCATCACGGGGAGGGAGGCCTTCGGTCCGATGTTGCCCAGGCCGAGGACGCGCGACCCGTCCGAGACCACGGCGACCGCGTTCGCCTGGTTCGTGTACAGGGCGACCTTCTCCGGGTCGTCGCGGATCTCGCGGCACGGGGCGGCGACGCCCGGGGTGTACCAGATCCCAAGGTCGTCGACGCTCGTGACCGGGCACTTGAGGGCCGTCTCGACCTTCCCGCGGTAGGCGGCGTGCCAGGCGGGGGCCTTCTCCTCAGGGACCTTCGCCCGCTCCAGGCGCTCCTTCTCCGTGAGGGCGCCCGCCTCTTCTCTCGTCATCGCTCCTCCTCGATCCGGGAGAGGATCGCCTGGCGGGTCGTGTCTGTCGACCTGGCGGCCTCCTCGTACAGGCTTCCGCCGTGGCTGTCGATGGCCACCAACAAGGGGCCAAAGCGGCACACCCTGAGGATCCAGACCGCCTCCGGCATCCCGAACTCCTCGAGCCAGAAGACGCTCTCCACACGCTCGATCCCGCGCGCGGCGAGGGCGCCCGCCCCGCCGGTCGCGTGGGCGTAGATCGCGCCCCTTTCGCGAAGGGCTTCCCTCGTTCCCTCCCCCATGCCACCCTTCCCGATGAGGATCCGCAGGCCGAGGTCGCGGACGAGGCGCGGGGCGAACGGCTCCAAGCGGACGCTCGACGTCGGCCCGGCGGAGAGGACCCGCCAGCCGTCGCCTGAGCGCTCGACGAGGGGACCGCAGTGGTAGACTGTGTCCGGCACCGGCGCGAAAGGCAGGGCGTGGCCACGATCGAGGTCGCGGACGATCCGCGCGTGGCCGGCGTCGCGAGCGGTGAACAGGCGCCCCGTGAGGACGAAGCGCTCCCCGACTCGCAGCGCGCGGACCTCCTCTTCCGGTACCGGAAGCACGATCTCGCGCACCTAGCTCACCTCGATCGAGCCGCCGGCTCGAAGCCGGACCCACGCACGCCGGACGGCCCAGCACTGCAGGAGGATCCCGACGGGGAGAGAGGCCGGATGGCGGAACGCCGCCTCGACGCGGACGTCGAGGGCGGTCGTCCTCCCCCCCAGGCCCATCGGCCCGACCCCGGTCTCATTCACGAGCGAGAGCAGCTCCTCCTCGAGGGCGGCGAGGGCTGGATCGACGTTCCGCTCCCCGAGCCTGCGGAGGAGCGCCTGCTCGGCGAGGGTCAAGGCAACCGCCGCGCCTCCGCCGATCCCGACCCCGATCACCGTGGGTGGGCAGGGGGCCCCGCCGGCTGAGATCACGTGCTCGACGACCGCCCGTTTCACCCCGGCGAGCCCGGCTCCGGGAGAGAGCATCCGGAGGGCGCTCTGGTTCTCGCTCCCGCCCCCCTTGAGGGAGAGGGTGATCAGGACCTCGTCCCCGTCGACGACCTCCCAGCGGACGATCGGGACCCCCCACCCGAGGTTCGTCCCGGAGTTCACTCCGGTGAGGGGGTGGACGGCATTCGGCCGAAGGGGGACTGAACGTGTTGCCTCGGCGACGGCGCCTAGGATCGCTTCGCGCAGCACGGGGAGGTGCGGGCTCGACGCCCCTGCGCGGACGTGGAAGGCCGGGACCCCCGTGTCCTGGCAGAGAGGTGCCCCCTGTCGGCGGGCGACCTCGAGGTTCTCGAGGATCGCGCTGAGCTCCTCTCGCGCCGTCCCCTCCTCACGGTCTCGTGCCTCGTGGAGGGCGCCCTCAACCTCCCTCGGGACGGAGGTCGCGGCGAAGCGCAGGGCCGACACGATCGCGTCCCTCAGCACTCCGTTTCCCTCTGGCGCGCGGATCCTCCTCATCGTCGCCCCGAAGGTAGGGGAAGCGGAGCGGCCGGTCAAGGGGCGGGCCTGCCGAGAAGGGACCGGAAAAGGCCTTCGGCGTTGTATTCCTCCTCCCGACGGGGTAACGTACGGCGCTCCCTAGCGGAGCGGGTGAGAGCGTGAAGGCGATTCTGATCATCGCGGACGGGCTCGGGGGGCGCCCGCGTGACGCCGGGGGGAAGACGTGCCTTGAGGCGGCGCGGACGCCGAGCCTGGACGCGCTCGCGGCGCGCGGGGCCCTGGGTCTTGTCGACCCGATCGGTCCGGGAATCCGTCCGGGGAGCGACACTTCGCATCTCTCCCTTCTCGGGTACGACCCCCACGCGGTGTACACCGGACGCGGGGTCTTCGAGTGTCTGGGGATGGGGATGGGGGTCGGGCCGGGAGACGTCTGCTTCCGCGCGAACTTCGCCACGGTGGAGCGCATGGGCGATGGCTTCCGCCTCCTCGACCGCCGCGCCGGGCGGATCGCCTCCGGGCAGGAGGACCTCGCCCGCGCCCTGTCCGGGATCCGCCTCAAGGACGTCTCCGGGGTCGAGGTCGAGTTCCAGGCGAGCACCGAACACCGCGGGGCGTTCATCCTGCGCGGGAAGGGCCTCTCCCGGCACGTCACCGAGACCGATCCGCACGAGGTCGGGGCGGTCGTCCCTCTCGCCCGTCCGACCCTCGCCGCGGGCGAGGGGGCTCGCCGGACGGCCAGCGCGCTGAACGAGTTCACGAAGAGGAGCTTCGAGGTCCTCGAGGCCCACCCGATCAACCGGGCGCGAGCCAAGGAGGGGAAGCCCCCGGCGAACGTCGTCCTCCTGCGCGGGGCGTCCGACCTCCCGCGAATCGAGTCGATCGAGTCCCTGTACGGTGTTCGCGGAGCGGTCATCGCTGGCGGGGCGCTCTACCGCGGCGTCGGACTCGCCTGCGGGATGGAGCGGATCGACGCTCCCGGCGCGACCGGCGGCCTGGACACCGACCTTCGCTCCAAGGCTCAGACGACCCTGCGCGCACTCGAGCGTCTGGACTACGTCTTCCTGCACGTGAAGGGGACGGACACCGCCGGGCACGACAGGAAGGGGCCGGCGAAGGTCGCGTTCATCGAGCGGATGGACGCTGAGCTGGTGGGTCTCCTGGTCGCCGAGCTCGACTGGGACGAGACCCACCTCGCGCTCACCGGAGACCACACGACGCCGATCGACTTCGGGGATCACTCGACCGACCCGGTCCCGGCCCTCTTCGTTGGGCCGAACGTCCTTCCGGACCGGGCGACGGCGTACAGCGAGCGGGAGGCGGCCTACGGAGGCCTCGGGCGGTGGAGCGGCCGGGTCCTTCCGGTCCTGTTCGGCTACAACAACTGGAACCCGAAGTTTGGGTCGTGACGCTTCGCGCGGTGTGAAGGAAGATCCCAGTGAGACTCAAGGAGGGACTCTGATGCAAGAAGGGAGGAACGTGACGGGCGACCGACCCCCAGTCTCGCATCTCCTCGCTCGGCTGTGTCTGGAGCAGGGGCGAGCTCCGGACAGGCGACTCTCTCCCGAGGCACTGAGACAGGTTGCGCACGATCTTGGGCTGAGTCTGGCCTTTGTGCACGGAGTGGCCACCTTCTATTCGATGCTGAGTGAGAGCCCGCGGGGTCGGCACATCATCCGCGTGTGCGAATCGCCCCAGTGCCGGCTGGCCCACGGCGGGGCGCTGGTCGATCGGCTGAGGGGCCTTCTCGGCGTCTCGCCGGGGGAGACGACGCCCGACGGCGAGTTCACACTCGAGCTGTCGAGCTGTCTGGGAGCGTGCGACCACGCCCCAGCCTTGCTGCTCGATGATGCCCTCTACGTCGACGTGAACGGCGAGGAGCTACCCAGACTCCTGGAGGCGGCACGGCGCTCCGGTTGGATCGGACCTCGGCAAGGGCCGGCGACCATCCTGGGGAGACCCCTTCGCCTCTTGCGGGGCCTAGGAGGACGGCTTGAAGACGCAGCGGCCGCGGAGGCGTATGAGGGCCTGAAGAAGGCGGTCACCCGGATGACTCCGGACGAGGTTCTCGACACGGTGAAGGAGGCGAAGCTGCGCGGGCGGGGCGGCGCCGGCTTTCCCACCGCGCGCAAGTGGGAGTTTGCACGCCGGGCCGTGGGGGAGCCGAAGCACCTGATCTGCAACGCGGACGAGGGAGAGCCAGGGACGTTCAAAGACCGCGTCCTGTTGGAGGGGACGCCACATCGAGTTCTTGAAGGCATGGCGATCGCCGCCTATGCGATCGGAGCGAGCCGAGGCTACATCTACGTTCGCGGCGAGTACGCTCAGTCGATCCGGCGAGTCGAAGAGGCGATCCGAGAGGCACGCCAAGCCGGCCATCTGGGGGAGAGTGTCCTGGGGACGCCGTTCTCGTTTGACGTGGAAGTGCGCGTCGGTGCAGGGGCGTATGTGTGCGGGGACGAGACAGCGCTCATCGACTCGATCGAGGGGAAGAGAGGATTCCCGCGTCTGCGCCCGCCCTATCCGGCGACCGCTGGGTTGTGGGCGCAACCGACGGTCGTTCACAACGTGGAGACGCTGGCGAACCTCCCCGACATCGTCCGCGACGGGGTCTCCGCCTACCGCCGGTTGGGGACGGAATCCTCCCCGGGCACCAAGCTCTACCCTCTCTCGGGGTCAGTCAACCGTCCTGGCCTCGTGGAGGCGGAGATGGGAACCTCCTTGAGGACGCTCGTCTTCGAGTTCGGCGGAGGGATGCGGGAGGGGAGCGAGTTCAAGACGGCGCTCGTCGGCGGAGCCGCCGGGGCCTTCCTCGGTCCGGACATGCTCGACGTGCCGCTGGAGTACGACGTCCTGGCGGCGCAGGGGGCCGTGCTCGGCTCGGGTGCCGTGCTCGTGCTGGATCAGGGTTGTCGGGTTGCCTCCCTGCTCCGCGACATCCTTCACTTCTTCGCGCACGAGTCCTGCGGCCAATGTGTGCCGTGCCGACTGGGAACGGCCAGGCTGCTTGAGATGATGGACGTGTTGGCCGAGGGGAAGGGCTCGGACAAGCACGTGGACATGATGCTGGAGATCGCGCGGCAAATGCGCGGGACCTCGCTCTGTCCCCTCGGCCAATCCTGCTATCCCCTGCTGGAGAGCGCGATGAGGTTCTTCCGCGCTGAGCTTCTGGATGGCGAGAAGAGCGAAGTGGGGGAACGATGATGGAGAAGACGGTTACGATCGAAGTCGACGGCCGGGCGATCGAGGTGCCGGCGGGTCAGAACCTTCTTCAGGCGGTCCGTGACCACGGGATCGATATCCCCGGCTTGTGCTACCACCCTCGCGTTTCCGTCACGGGTGCGTGCCGGCTGTGCGTCGTCAAGGTCAAGGGGAGTCCGGGGATGGCTCCCGCCTGCACGCTCACAGTCAGCACGGGTTTGTCGATCGTTGCGTTCGACGAGGAGCTGGAAGCAACGCGCCGGTTCTTGATCGATCTCCTTCTTTCGGAACACAACTGCGACTGCTTGGTCTGCGAATCGGCGGGTGACTGTGAGCTGCAGGATCTGGCCTACCGCTACGGCTTGGACAGCCGGTCGCGGGTCTTCTCCCCCTGCAGGCGAGAGCTCCTCCCCGGGGACGACTCTTCTCCAGTCCTAACCTACGATCCATCGAAGTGCATCGTCTGCGCGCGCTGTGTCAAGGGGTGCGACGAGGTACAGGGGAAGGGGGTCCTGAGCTACGCCTATCGCGGCCAGGAGACGGCCGTCGCCGCTGGCCTGGGTCACTGGGGGACGTCGGAGTGCGATGGCTGCGGGGAATGCGTGCAGCTCTGCCCGACCGGCGCCATCCTGGAGAAGCTCCCCGACCGCCCTCCGCGGAGTTGGGAAGCGACCAGGGCGCAGACGACCTGCTCCTACTGCGGGGTGGGGTGCCAGCTCGAGATGTGGATCAAGAAGGATCAGATCGTGAAGGTGCGCGGGGCCGAGGTCGTTCCGAACTTCGGCTCGACCTGCGTCAAGGGGCGCTTCGGCCATACCTTCGTCCAGAAAGAGGACCGCCTGACCTACCCGCTCATTCGGAGAAACGGTACCCTCCAGCGGGCCTCGTGGGACGAGGCGCTGACCGAGGTGGTCTTGCGCCTGGCGAAGATCAGAGAAGCGTATGGGCCCGACGCTATCGCCGGGTTCGCCTCGGCGAAGTGCACCAACGAGGAGAACTACCTGTTCCAGAAGTTCATGCGCGCCGTCGTCGGAACGAACAACGTCGACCACTGTGCGCGCCTGTGCCATGCTTCGACCGTGGCGGGGCTGGCCGCGGCGTTCGGATCAGGGGCGATGACCAACTCGATCGCAGAGCTAGAGCATGCCGAATGCATCCTCGTCACCGGGTCTAACACGACGGAAACGCACCCCGTGATCGCGAACCTGATCAAGCGAGCGGTCCGCTATCACGGAGCGACGCTGATCGTCGTCGACCCACGGAGGATCGATCTCGTCAAGTATGCGACTCTGTGGCTCCGACAGAGGAACGGGACCGATGTGGCGTGGATCAACGGGATGATGAACGTGATCCTCAGCGAAGGCCTGCAGAACGACGCCTTCATCCGGGACCGGACGGAGAACCTTGAGGCGTGCAAGGCAGTTTTCGCCGCGTACACGCCGCAGCGCGTGGAGGAGATCACCGGGATCCCAGCCGCTCAGATTGTGGAAGCGGCGCGGCTCTACGCGCGGGCCCAGACCGCCTCCATCGTCTACTCGATGGGGATCACTCAGCACATCACCGGGACGGACAATGTCCTCTCGCTGGCAAACCTCGCCTTGCTCACTGGGCAAGTGGGGAAGCCGTCGAGCGGAGTGAACCCGCTCCGCGGCCAGAACAACGTCCAAGGCGCCTGCGACATGGGTGCACTGCCCGATCTGTATCCGGGTTACCAGAAGGTCGCGGATTCCACTGCGCGGGAGAAGTTCGAGCGCGCATGGGGGCGGAAGCTACCGGCGAAGCCCGGTCTGACCATCGTGGAAGCCATGAACGCCGCGGCAGCGGGGACCGTGAAGGCCATGCTCTTCATGGGTGAGAACGCGATGGTCTCCGACCCGAACCTGAACCACGTGGAGGAGGCCCTCGAGGCTCTCGAGTTCCTGGTGGTGCAAGACATCTTCTTGACAGAGACGGCGCAGCTCGCGGACGTGGTCCTGCCGGCGGCGTCCTTCGCGGAGACGGACGGCACCTTCACCAACACGGAGCGGCGTGTTCTCCTGGTCAACAGGCTCATCGACCCGCCAGGGGAGGCGCGGGAAGACTGGCAGATCCTCTGTGACTACGCGACGCGACTGGGCTATCCCATGCACTATGCCCATCCGTCAGCGATCATGGATGAAATCGCTTCCCTTGCCCCCATCTACGGCGGGATCCGTCACCGGCGGCTGCTCGGGAACGGGCTGCAGTGGCCCTGCCCTGGTGACGACCACCCCGGGACACTGATCCTCCATCAAGGGAAGTTCAGCCGCGGGCTGGGGAAGTTCCACCCGGTCGACTACATCCCGCCGGCCGAGCTTCCCGACGAGGACTACCCATTCCTCCTGTCTACCGGACGGATCCTCTATCACTACCACACGGGGTCCATGAGCCGGCGGGCGGAGGCTCTGAACGCGTACGTTCGGGAGGGCTACGCTGAGATTCACCCCAAGGACGTGGCGCGCTTGGGACTGACCGACGGCGAGATGGTGCGGGTGACGACGCGGCGCGGGGAGATCGAGACCAAGGTCCTGTCCACCGAGCGAGTGGCCGAAGGCTCTGTGTTCATTCCGTTCCACTTCGCTGAGGCGGCGGCCAATCGGTTGACGAACGACGCCCTGGATCCGAAATCGAAGATCCCCGAGTACAAGGTCGCTGCCTGTCGACTGGAGAAACCAAGGAAGAAGGCCGAATCGGTAAAGGAGGATCGACGGAATGGAGTTTGAGTGCAGGACTCCGGCGACGGTCGCCGACACGCTGTCCAGAACGGTGTGTGTGAAGAAGACGAACGAGAGTGTGCTGCGCCTCTCGGTGCTCGGAATCCTTGCGGGCGTGTACATTGGGTTCGGGGCGCAACTCGCGACGATGGTCACCCATGACCTGGCGGGCCTCCTGGGCGTGGGGATGGCGAAGTTCATGAGTGGGGCCGTGTTCAGCGTTGGCCTGATGCTCGTGGTGATCGCCGGGGCGGAGCTGTTCACCGGGAACAACCTGATCTTCCTCTCTCTGCTCGACCGGCAGGTCGGCGCCCTGAAGCTTCTGCGCAACTGGGGGATCGTCTACTTCGCCAATCTGGCGGGGTCGCTCCTCCTGGTGGCGCTGATGTACTGGAGTGGGCTGTGGAAGACGAACAACGCCGCTGTCGGCATCGCGGCCCTCAAGATCGCCGATGCCAAGGTGAATCTCTCGTTCTTGGAGGCGCTCGCGCGGGGGATCCTGTGCAACTGGCTCGTTTGCCTGGCTGTGTGGATGGCTGTCTCCGCCCGAGACGTGGTGGGGAAGATCTTCGCCGTCTTCTTCCCGATCATGGCCTTCGTGGCGAGCGGCTTTGAGCACAGCATCGCCAACATGTACTTCATCCCCATGGGGCTTGCCCTGAAGTGGGACGTCATCACCGCCGCAGGGCTGACGGACACCTTTGCCAACCTGACCGTGGGGGGAATGATCGTTCGGAACCTGATCCCCGTGACGATCGGGAACATCCTTGGCGGGGCGTTCTTCGTCTCGACGCTCTACTGGATCGTCTACATCCGCAAGGGACGCGCGGAGCAGTAGGCAGGAGACGAGAGGCGTTCCTCTCTGTCGTGCAGCGGTGGTGAGGAGGGATTGATGGAGAAGACCACACGGCGCTCCGTGACCCGAATCCACGCAGGCAGGACGGAGGAGGTGGAAGACGCCCTGGTCGTCGAGCGGGAGCTCTGTGTGATCGTCGGAGGGGAGCGGTTCCTCCTCTCTTCCTGCAGCCCCGGGGACGAGCGAGAGCTCGTAGCCGGCTTTCTCTTCTCGTCAGGGAAGATTGATTCGGGCGAAGAGATCCTCTCCATCAGGGTGGAGGGAGACAGCGCGTGGGCCGAGGTGGCTCAGCTCAACGGAACGGAACGCGCTCCCGTGCCGACAGGGAGCACGTTCACCCTTCCTGTGGACAGGCTTCTCCGCACCGCGTGCGAGTGCCAGGACCGCGGGAAGGTCTTCCGAGAAACCGGAGGGACGCACGCCGCTGCCGTCGCCGACTCGGGAGGACTGGTCAACTTGTTCGAGGATACGAGCCGCACGCATGCCCTCGAGAAGGCCGTTGGCGACGCTCTCCTCCGCCGGGTCCCTCTGGAGGAGACGTTCGTCTTTCTCTCTTGCCGCATCAATGAGCAGCTGCTGCACCGAATCGCCCGCTGCGGGATCCCGATCGTTGGGGCCGTCTCTGCGGCTACATCGCAGGCCGTCGAGGGGGCGCAGAGGCTTGGGGTGTGCTTGTGCGGCTTCGTGCGAGGGGAGCGGCTGACCCTCTACTCCCATGCCTGGCGGGTGACATCGTGACAGGGGAGCCAGCGACCCTCGTCATCCTTGCCGGCGGAGAGTCGAAGCGGATGGGAAGGCCCAAGCACCTTCTGCCCACGTCGGCCGGGACGGTCATCGACCTTCTGTGCGAGCGGCTCTCCCCCCTCTTCGTCGAAACCCTGGTCGTCGGTGGCAGGCTCGCATCGCCCACACCAGGAGTCCTGATGGTTGAGGATCGCTCCCCCGCGCGAGGTCCTCTTGTCGGGATCTACAGTGGGCTTCTCGGTGCGAAGACGGATCTGGCGCTCGTCATCGCCTGCGACATGCCGTTCGTTCGGTCGGAACTGGCTCAGGCCTTTCTGTCTCGTTCGGGCGGAGTCGATGTCGTAGTCGCCCGGGTAGGTGGCTACTACGAGCCGCTGTGCGCGGTCTATCGGCGCTCCGCCCTACCGGCCATCCGGAAGGCGCTCGGACGAGGTGAGCTCAAGGTCACGGGGATCTACTCGAGCCTGCGTCTGCATGAAGTGAGCGAGGAGGAGGTCCGGGCTCTCGATTCGGATCTCTCTTCGTTCCTCAACCTGAACACTCCGCGAGAGCTTGACCTCCTGTTGCGGCCGGAGAGGGCCGATCGAGCCCTTGCGGATCCGCTCGTCTCAGAGCCGCAGCCGCTCGGCTGCGAGCAACGGCGCTGAGATCCCGCCCCTGTCGGGTACGAGGACCCGGACCTCCGAGCCGCAGATCGTCCGACTCCTTCGCCGTGCCCTCACGAGCGAGCGCCGCGGGGAGGGCCTCGACCGTCTCCTCTCGCTCGCCCAGGCGATGCGCGATACGTCGCTCTGCCCCTTGGGGCAGTCGCCGATCCTTCCGATCGAGAGCGCAATGCGCCACTTCCGCGACGAGTTCCTCGCCTGCGCCGTGACGGCGTGAGCCGCTGAAGCCGCAGACTGGATCGCCACTCAGGGACGGCGGCCCGCGCTCCGGCCGGGCTCTTCTGGCGCGACGGTAGCACAGAGAGGACGGCCTGTGCGTGGGGACGAGCGGGGGGGTCGGCCGTGTGGGCCGTCAGAACAGCCCGACGACGTTTTCCTTCTCGTCCAGGTCGATCTTCATGAACGCCGGCCGGGTCGGGAGGCCGGGCAGGGTCGTCATCTCTCCGCACAGGGGGTAGATGAACCCGGCGCCGGCGCTCGCCCGCACCTCGCGCACGGGGAGGGTGAACCCGGATGGGACGCCCTTCAGCTCAGGATCGTGGGAGAGGGAGAGGTGGGTCTTCGCCATGCAGATCGGGAGGCCCCCGAACCCGGCCTTCTCGTAGCGCTCGATCTGGGCGCGGGCAAGGTCGGAGTAGGAGACGCCGTCGGCTCCGTAGACCCTGGTTGCGATCGTCTCGATCTTCCGCGCGATCGGCCAGTCGAGGGGGTAGAGGAAGCGAAAGTCGCTCCTCATCTTGCACGCCTCGACCACGGCCCGGGCGAGGTCGGTCGCCCCTGCCCCACCGCGAGCCCAGTGGTCGGCGACGACGGCGGCCACGGCTCCGGCCCGTTCCCCTTCCTTCCGCACGAGGGCGAGCTCGCGCTCGGTGTCCTGCGGGAAGCGGTTCACGGCGACGACGACTGGGACGCCGAAGAGCCTCGCGATCGCGACGTGCTTCCTGAGGTTCGCGCACCCCGCTTCGAGGAGGCCGAGGTCCTCGCGCGCGTACGCGTCGGGGATCGGTCGGCCAGGGACGACCTTCGGCCCGCCCCCGTGCATCTTGAGAGCGCGCACGGTCGCCACGAGGACGACCGCGTGCGGGACGAGCCCGCTCACGCGGCACTTGATGTCGAAGAACTTCTCCATCCCGACGTCCGCGCCGAACCCGCTCTCGGTGACGACGTAGTCGACGAGCTTGAGCGCGATCCGGTCGGCGAGGATGGAGGAGTTCCCGTGGGCGATGTTGGCGAACGGGCCGGCGTGGACGAAGACTGGCTGGCCTTCGAGGGTCTGCATCAGGGTTGGCTTGACCGTGTCCCTCATCAGGACGGCCGCCGCCCCGGCGACCCCGAGGTCCTCCGTCGTGATCGGCCGGCCCTCTACGCTGTAGGCGACGACGATCCGCCCGATCCGCCGCCGCAGATCAGCGAGGTCGCTCGAGAGAGCCAGGATCGCCATCAGCTCAGAGGAGACGGTGATATCGAACCCGGTCTCGCGCGGGATCCCGTCGACGCGCTTCCCCTGGCCGATCGTGACGTGACGCAGGGCGCGGTCGTTCACGTCGAGGACGCGATTCCAGGTGATGGCGTCCGGGTCGATCGAAAGACGCGGGAGCCCCGTCCTCGCCCACGCCTCCGGCGAGGACGCTCGCTCGTGGTACAGGCGGGCGTCGAGGGCGGCGGCGACCAGGTTGTGCGCCGCCCCGATCGCGTGGATGTCCCCGGTCAGGTGGAGGTTTAACTCCTCCATCGGGACGACCTGGGCGTACCCGCCGCCGGCGGCCCCACCCTTGATCCCGAAGGTCGGCCCCTGCGAGGGCTGGCGGATGCACGCCGCGGCCCTCACCCCCAGGCGACCGAGCCCCTGGACGAGGCCGAGCGTGGTCGTCGTCTTCCCTTCCCCAAGCGGGGTCGGGGTGATCGCGGTGACGTCGACGTACTTCCCGTCCGGCCTCCCGGCGCGTGAGGTGAGGGCCTCGAGGCGGACCTTCGCCTTGAAGCGGCCGTGGGCCTCGAGCTCCTCCTCCGCGAGGCCAGCTCGCGCGGCGATCGCCGCGATCAACTCGAGCCTCGCCTGCTGCGCGATCTCCAGGTCGCTTGGCATCTCTTCCTCCCTTTTCGGGGTGTCCTCGTCCCTCATGCCTCGGCCGGGCGCGGCGGGGAAGGGACGTACAGGGTCGTGACGAGAACGTTCGTCCAGGCGAAGGTGAGGATCGAACCGGCGAGAGCGAGCGCGTCCCCCGCGACGCCGAGGGGGAAGGCGATCGTGACGACGTAGGCGAGGACGGAGGGGGCGTAGAACGGGGCGACGTACAGGAGGAGCAGGAAGGTCTCACGCCCGGTTGGGGTCTGGCGGAGGCTCTGCCCGACGGCGCGGGAGAACGTTGTTCCCTCGAGGAGGATCGCCTGCTTGTAGAACGCAAGGCGCAGGCCGAAGTAGACCCCTGGGACGATGAACAGGAAGGCCCCACCGATGACGAGGGCGTTGACGACGATCTCCCCGACGACGAGGCGCGGGTAGACGGAGACGACGCGCCCGAGCGTCCCGACGAAGGACGGCCGCCCTCCGCCGCGGTACGCCTGGACCGCGAGGATGTAGGCCCCGTTGAAGAGAGGGGAGGCAAGAAGAAGGACGGCCATCGTGATGACCCACTGGGGGTCTTTGATCTCGTCCAGGTCGGCCTGAAGTCCGGCGCCGTACAGGATCCCCGAGAGGAGGAGCGCCAGGGCGAGGAGGAGCGGCCGGCGGAAGGGGAGAGAGAGGACCTCGCTAAGCCGGGGCTTGACCATCGCGCGTCTCGTCGAGCAGCTTCTCCAGGCGCTGGGCGCGCTCGATCGTCTCATCGAGGACGAATCGGAGCTCCGGGGTGTAGCGCAGGTCGAGACGATGAGCGAGCTCGCTCCGGAAGAAGCCGCGGTCGTGGCGGAACACCGCCATCACCGCCTTCTTGTCCGCCTCGGCCGCACCGAGGGCGACGAAGACCTGGGCGTAGCGGGCGTCGGGGGAGAGGCGTACGTCCATGACGGTCGGGAAGGCGGTCCGGATCACGGGGTCGCGGGCCTCGAACTCGACGACCGAGGACAGGACCCGCTTGATCTCCTCGCGCAGCCGCTCAAGTCCCCGTCCGTCGCTCACAGGATCTCCTCTTCCGAGGCCTCGACCGTGTACTCCCTCCCCAGCTCCAGAGCCCGGAGCACCTGGGCAAGGGCGGAGTCCGTATGTCGAGGGTCGTTCGACACGTGGGCCACGCGGATCGTCGCCCGGTCGATCGTGTCCAGGTCCGCCACCTCCGCTGCGGCGAACGCCGTCCCCCGGCGCTCGACGTCGGCGAGGATCCCTTTGAGGATCGAGCGCTTCTCCTTGAGGGAGGACGTGTTGGGGAGGTGGAGACGGAGGGTGAGGAGGCCGACCTTCATGGCGCTCCTAGTGCTTCACCTCTTCCAGGTTGAACGAGACGATCCGGTCCCCGATCTCGACCCCGTCGAAGTCCTTGATCCGGATCCCGCACTCCCGCCCGGCCTGGACCTCACGCACGTCCTCCTCGAACCGGCGCAGGGAGGTGATCTCGCCGACGTGCACCTCGCTCTTCCCGCGCAGGACGCGGACCTTCCCGCCGCGGACGACCTTCCCGTCCAGGACGGCGCACCCGGCGACGACACCGGAGGGAATCTTGAACAGGTTGCGCACCTCGGCCTCGCCGGCCTTCACTTCCTGGTACTCCGGGGCGACCATCCGCTTGAGCGCGCGTGCGATCTCGTCCACGAGCTCGTAGATGATCTCGTAGGTCAGGATGATGACGCCCTCGCTGTTGGCGAGCTTCTGCGCCTTGGGCTCCGGCCTCACCCCAAACCCGACGATGAGCCGGTTTCCGGTGACGGTCGAGGCGAGGAGGACGTCGCTCTCGGTGATCGTCCCCACCCCGGCGTGGAGGAGGTCGAGCTTCACCTCCCCGACCTTGACCTGCTCGATCTCCCTCCGGGCCGCCTCGAGGGCTCCAGTGGAGGCAGCCTTGAGGATGACGCTCAGCTTCTCCTCCTCCATCGCCTCGCGGAAGAGGTCTTCGACGCTCAAGAGGGCGCGCGAGCGACGCGGAGTGGCCTCCGCGGCCTTCTGCGCCTCGGCGCGCGCCTTGGCCTCGTTCGGCGTCGCGACGACCTCGATCGACGTCCCGACCGGAGGGACGGCCTCGAGACCGAGGATCTCCACCGCCATCCCCGGGCCAGCCTCCGGGAGGCGCTTCCCGGCCTCGTCGAGGAGGGCCTTCACGCGGCCGTGGGTCGTCCCGGCGATGACGTAGTCCCTGTCGTGCAGGGTGCCATCCTTGATGATGGCCGTCGCCACGGGGCCGCGTCCGGGGGAGAGGTTGCTCTCGATGACGATCGCCTGGAGCGGTCCCTTGGGGTCGGCGCGCAGGTCCTCCATCTCGGCGACGAGGAGGATCATCTCCAGGAGGTCGTCGATGTGCTCCCCGTTCAGGGCAGAGAGGGCGACCGTGATCGTGTTCCCTCCCCACGCCTCCGGGTTCAGCCCCTGCTTGGCGAGGTCGGACATCACCTTGTTCAGGTCCGCTGCCGGCTTGTCGGTCTTGTTGATGGCCACGATCATCGGGATCCCGGCGGCCTTGATGTGGTCGATCGCCTCGACCGTTTGGGCCATGACCCCGTCGTCCGCGGCGACGACGAGGATCGCGATATCCGTCGCCTTCGCCCCGCGGGCGCGCATCCCCGTGAACGCCTTGTGCCCCGGCGTGTCGATGAACGTGATCTTGTGCCCGCGCAGGTCGGCCTGGTACGCGCCGATTCCCTGCGTGATCCCACCGGCCTCCTTGGCGGCGAGGTGGGAGTGGCGGATCGCGTCGAGGAGGGTCGTCTTCCCGTGGTCGATGTGCCCGAGGACGGACACCACCGGCGGCCGAGGGACTCCCGTCTTCGGCTTCGCCGACTTCGGGGGTGCGGCGACCGCGGCCTTCCTGGAAGCCTTGGGTTCAGCCGCCGCCGGCGCCTTCTCCTCGCGGTACAGGTTCAGGATGAGCTGGTACTCCTCGTCTTCGACGGCGTTGGACGCCTTCAGGTTGGGCATCCCCATCTCGGCCAGTCGAGCGACGAGGTCCTTGCTCTGGACCCCCAACTCCTTCGCAATCTCGTAAACGCGCTTCCGTGCCAAGGGTAGTCCTCTTTCCTTGCGTCTTTCCGAACAACGGCCAGGGCCCGACTATACCCGATCCAATGGGCCCCGTCAAACGCGAACGCGCTCCGAACCGGGAACAGGAGGGGCTAGCGGAGGACGAGGAGGAGGATGACCACGATCACCCCGGCCGCGGCGGCGACGAGGACGAGCGCGCGCCGTCCATGACGGCGCAGACGCGCAGACTGGTCCTGCGAGAGAGGGACCGCCGAGCGGTCAGCCCGCAGCTCGAGCTTCTGGGACTTCTTGTACGTCTTGACGAAGAGCGACACCTTCTTCTGCTTCTTGTAGACGACGGCCAGGTTGTGCATCGCGTTCACGTGGTCGGGGTCCACGACGAGCGTGCGCTGGTAGGCGTACTCGGCGCGGGGGAGGTCTCCGGCGTCGTGGTACACGTTTCCCAGGCGGTAGTAGATCGGCGCCCTGTCGATCCCGTAGCGCAGGGCCTCGACGAGGAGGGCGATCGCCTCCTTGTACGACTTCGCCTTGCGCAGCTCCTCGCCCCTCGCCAGCGCGTCGCGGACGAAGGCCGCCTGCTCTTCAGGTGTCTTCAGTTCCTCGGTGCTCATCGAGCCACGCCCTCAGTTTCTGGATGTCGATCCACGCGAGGTACTTCGGGCTCCCCTTCGCGCGCGAGGGGTTCCGCAGGAGGTAGCTCGGGTGGAACATGGGGAAGACCTGGATCCCGCCCCGCCAGTCGAGGAACGTCCCGTGCGACGTCGTGATCCCCGGGGCGTCCGGCACGAGCCACTGCGTGGGGACGTTCCCCAGGGTCACGATTAGCCCCGGCTGGATGAGGGCGATCTGCGCCTCGAGGTAAGGAGAGCACGCCTCGACCTCCTTCCGTACCGGGACCCGGTTCTCGGGCGGCCGGCACTTGACGACGTTCGTGATGAACACGTCCCCGCGGGCGATCCCCACAGAAGTCAGAACCTCGTCCAACTTCTGGCCGGCCGGGCCGACGAACGGCCGCCCCATCTGATCCTCGACCTCGCCCGGTCCCTCGCCGACGAAGAGGACCGCGGCGCGCGGGTTCCCCTCGCCCGGGACGACGTTCGTGCGCCCCTGCGCGAGAGGGCAGAGGGTGCAGTCGTGGATCCGCTGGGAGATCGTCTCCAGGGTCAGCGGGCGTGGGGCGTCTGGCGTCGGGTCCATCGGAGTCAACGTCGGCTACCCAAGTGAACGCAGAGGGGATCCAAGTGAGCGGGCAACGGGATTCGAACCCGCGACCCTCAGCTTGGGAAGCTGATGCTCTACCAACTGAGCTATGCCCGCGGGACGGGAAGGAGTATAGCGGCCATCCGATGGCGAGTCCACCGGGAAACGTACGCCTTGCCCAAGGGCTGCCAAATGCCCCGAAAAGGGGGATGTATGACGGTCTTTTCGGAGCTGGCTTTCGACGACGCGAGGCAGGTCTTCTACCTCTACTGCCGGAGCAAGGGGCTAGCTGAGAGGACGCTCCAGACCTACCTCTCCTCCATCGACGGGCTTAGGGCCTTTCTTGCAGCATCAAGTTGCGTTCCGCAGCTCCCTAACACGCACGAGCTGAGGAGCTTCGTCGCCCACCTACTCGATCAGGGACTCGCCAAGACGACCATAAGTATCAGGATGCGAGCGATCCGTTCGTTCTGCAACTTCCTCACGCGTGAAGGGATCGTCCCCAGCAATCCGATGGCTGGGCTGGTGATCCCAAGGCCCCCGTTGAGGTATCCCGAAGTCCTCACGAGAGACGAGGTCAGGAAGCTGATCGCTGCAACGGCGCCCAGCAGCTGGGGAGGCACGCGGAACAGAGCCATGATTCTCACCGTGCTGGACACCGGCGTCCGCCTTGGCGAGCTGATCCGACTGGACCTTGTGGACTTGCAGCTCCGCGAGCTCACCATCCGCATCCGAAGTGGCAAGGGCGACAAGGAGCGGCATGTCTTCATGGGGCGGTCTCTCTTTCGGGCCATGCGAACGTGGATCGAGGCTCGCGGCGCATTCTCCCAGGGCGGACCGCTCTTCATGACTCGTCGGGGAGAGCGCCTTGATGCTCGCAACGTACAGCGGATTCTCTCCCGCCTCGCGGTGAGGGCTGGTCTTGAGGGAGGGAAGGTGAGTCCTCACCGACTTCGCCACACCTTCGCCACTCACTACGTTCAGAACGGAGGCGATCCGTTCAGTCTGCAGCGCATCCTCGGCCACTCCGACATCAAGACGACCATGATTTACGTCAATCTAGCCGGGGTGGGGCTCAGAGAGGCGCACGCGAAGGCGAGCCCGGTGGATCGGCTGCTTGGTGGCTAGGTTATGGAACGGACTGCGTATCTCCATGATCTCCACGTAGGATCTCCTAAGTCGAGCTGGTCGTGGTCGCAGAGGCACTGGGCAGCGGCGCTGCGTCTAGGGTCCCTCTTCATGAGCCGGCGGCCCAGACCGGCGCCCTTCAGCCGTTCACGAGCCTGCCATCCCGTCACCGGCTTTCTTGGCCCTGCGGTATTTCTTCCCGTAGCGCTCTCCGCAGCGAGAGTGCTTGCGGCCTGGCAGCGGAGGGCAGAACCTCCTGCTGCTCCTGGTCGGGAAGAACAGCTGCCCGCACTGTGGGTCCTCGCAGCGCTTCGGAGAGGGCGCTTTGTTCGAGAGGAGGCAGTACGCAATGAAACGGAACAAACCGTCAAACTCGAGCAGTACCCGCCCGTCGCGCTGGTCTAGCTCTACCCAGACCCCGCGCTGTCGCCTGTCAAAGAACCGAAGTCGCGCATTGCCGATGACTATGTCCAGGAGGTACTCATAGAACGAGCATTCCTTCGCGAAGTACTTCTCGTACTCCTTCCTCCAGTGATCCAGTCCGTAGACGCCCAACTCCCGATAGGAGTGGGGCAAGAGGCTCTTAGCCCACTGAGCCGCGTCGTAGTCCGCAGCGAATCGGTCTTCTGCAAACGAGTCCCGTACCCGCTTGGCTTCGGAGAGATACCGTATGGTCTCAGCGAATTCGAGGGTCAACTGGATGGGCTCTCGGGCCGAGTCCTTCACCAAGACGACTGCGGGGCGTTGGTCGAACCAGGCCTTCACCTTGTCGTAAACCTCGTCTGGAACGGCCTTGGGTCCGGCCTGCTCTCGGATGCCGCTGGCAAACAGAAGAGCCCCGTCTCGCTGGGCCGAGAGAGTGTCCACTCGCGGCTGACCGGACACCAACCCAAGCAGCCCCCATTGCCGTGCGAACGAGACGGCTTCTTCCTCGTCGCTGACCTTCCGGATAGCAGTAAGAAGCTCCGCTCGCTTCTCCCATGGGTGGTAGAACTCGACGAGTTTGCCGCTGACGACGCAGCCGCTCTCCGCTCTCGCGTCAGGACGCCTCGGCCAACCCCAGTTCGCAACTGACTGCGTCGCCACAACCTCGCCTCTTTCCTGTCCGCCCAATGTCCGCACTAAGGAATTTCGATAGTGCGGCCGGGCAAGTCATGCTACTCGAAGAGCGGGCCCGCTACCAACGAGACGGCCGGCGAAAGGAGACGAAAATGGACGGACACGGAATGGCTTCTTCCGAGGATCTCGTCAGGGACGGTCTTCTGACCATCGACCAGGCCGAAAGCTTCACAGGCTTGGGCAAGACGAAGTTGTACAGGCTCATGTCCAGCGGTGAGCTGGCGTTCGCGAAGATCGGCGTGTCCAGGCGCATCCCGCGCAAGGCTTTGGTTGCACTCGCGGCGAGGAGCGTTGTCACCCGGAGCGGCGAGAAGCGCTAGACGGAGCGTTCAATGCAACTCTCAAACAACGTAGGGCAGCGGCTTATCGTGAGGCCGACGCGGGACTCTCGCAGGCGGTTCCTTGGACCAACGTGGCCGGCCGTCGGCCCAGACTGGGACGAGGCCGGGCGACGGCTCGGTTGGGAGGAAGGGCGGGTCTCGGAGCCCCAGGTGCGCATGCCGGGTGAGCCGGTGGAGCGACAACCGCAGGCCGCCAGCGCCGTCCGGGAGCGCCTTGAATCCCTGGAGCTCCGGATGCTGGCTGTAGAGGAGGCCGTGGCGGTCAGGCGTGAGGAGGCTGCCGACTTCAAGCGCGGCCCTGGAGTTCAACTAAGGTGACGGCCCCCACGGTTTACGGCTCGGCGGGGGTCTACCGCTTCGTCTGGAAGGAACCCGAGAGCATCGTCGCCTTCGTCTCGCGGTTGCGGCAAGACCGGAACGGCAACACGACGGCGGAGATACGACTTGAGGGCACGACGCTGCCGGCCCCCCACCTTCACCAGGCGCGCCTCAACCTCACCAGTTCCACGGCGCGGCACAGTCTGGCGAAGCAGCTCAGCGAGCGGTACGCTGCCGACTGGTCGACGATCTTGGAGCAGCTAGCCGTGCTGACCCTTGAGCGGGAACGCGCCGGTGAACCTGTCTTGACCCTTACCTCCGAGGACGCGGTGAAGCCAAGGCCCTTCCTGCTTCCGCCTCTGTTGCCTGAGCGGGAGCCGACTGTGGTGTTCGGCCCTGGCGGTTCCGGTAAGTCGCTCTTCGCCCTGTTCGTCGGCATGTTGGTGGCGTCTGGGACATCGCACAGGGCCCTTGGGCTGACTCCGACGCGACGCACGGACGTCCTCTACCTCGACTGGGAGACTCACGAAGACGAGGTCCGCCGCCGGATCAAGAGGCTCACGACCTCCCTTAGGGTCGCCCACCCGGTGAAGCTGCTCTATCGGCGATGCGTCGCTCCGCTGGCCGACGATGTGGAAGTGGTCCAGGAAACGCGTCGTGAGCACAACGCAGGCTTGATCGTCATAGACTCGCTGGCCCCGGCTTGCGGTGGAGGGGAGGACCTCATGCTGTCGGGGGCGGCGACGGTGTTCTTCCAGGCGCTCCGGCGGTTGGACACCACGGCTCTCATCGTGGCGCATCCGTCGAAGAACTCAGACACGAAGTCCATTTACGGTTCAGTCTTCTTCACGAACCTGGCCCGATCAGTGTGGGAGGTCGTGACATACCAGGGCGTCGGTGAGGACTCGATCTCGCTCGGTTTCTTCCATCGCAAGTCCAACCTCAGTCGGCTCAACAAGCCATTCGGTGTCGAACTCACCTTTGCCGGCGATGAGGGGGCAATCGAAGCCCGGCCACGCGACGTTCTGTCCATTCCAAGCGTTTCGGAGCGAGCGTCCGTCGCCACGAGGATCGCGCGCCTGCTTGACCGTTCTGGCGCACTCCAGCCTAAGGACATCGCGGAGAGGATCGGGATCTTGCCGGCCACGGTTAGGAAGGAACTCCAGCGGATGCACGAAAAGGGATCGGTCGTGGCCATGGAGGATGGGTGCTACGGGGCCATGACGAAGGAGGAGGACGATGCTCCGTTCAGCTTCTAGGGAAGGACGTGGTCGTCTTTAGGAAGAAGTAGTGTGGCAAGAAGCGTGGCAGGGTCCCGTGGCAAGGAGCGTGGCAACAGCGCGGCAGGGGTGACGGCGCAAGAGGAAGAATCCATAGGAACGCTCTTACAGGAGCGCGGCAGTTGCCACGGTGCTTGCCACAGCTAGCGTAGCGTGGCACACCCCCCCTTTAGGGGGTGCCTGCCACGGTCTGCCACTGATAGAGATGCTAGGATCTAGGAGGGATGGTCTGAAAACACTCAGAACGGTCGCTTCGATCGTCTTGGGAGTGGGAGCGCTCATCATGACAGTCGCGTCCATTGTGGGCCTCATCGTGCTAGCGGCACCTCGGGGACGGGGGTAGCGAGACGGGCTATGCCAAGAAGATGTAGCGTTTGTGTCCATCCGAAACGGGGTGCGATCGACAAGGCGATCGTTCTAGGTAGCCCGTATCGAACCGTAGCGGGACGTTTCGGGCTATCAAGGTCGGCGGTCGAGCGCCACGCCCACGCGCACCTTCCGGACTTGCTCGTTCACTCCCATGGAGCACAGGTGGCGGCAGACGCGGACGATCTTCTTGCCCAAGTGGGATCGCTCAAGCAGCGGGCGCTCGCGCTCCTCTTCGAGGCAGAGGGGGCGAAAGACGTTCGGGGAGCGGTAGTGGCGTGTCGCGAGGTGCGTGAGTGCATCTCCCTGCTCGCCGAACTAGCGGGCAAGCTCGACAAGAGCCCCAAGGTCAACGTGTTGGTCATGCCCGAGTGGGTCGGCCTCCGGGCGACGATCCTTCAAGCCCTTGAACCCTATCCCGAGGCCAGGTTGCGCTTGGCCAGGGCGCTTGACGAGGTGACGGCCGATGCTCGCAACTGACCTTCGACGCGCCCTGGACCCGGCGGCCTTCGCCAGCGAAGCGCTTGGCTTCGAACTCGACTCCTGGCAGGAGGGCTGTCTCAGGTGGACCGGCAAGCGCCTTCTCATGAACTGTTGCCGACAAGCGGGGAAGAGCACCATGGCCAGCATCCTTGCCCTTCACCAGGGGATCTACCATCCGGGAAGCCTCGTCCTTCTCTTGTCGCCCTCGTTGAGGCAGTCGGGCGAGCTCTTCCGCAAGGTAATGGACTTCGCGGACCGGCTGGAGGAGCGCCCCGCGCTGGTGGAGGAGAACCGGCTCTCGCTCAAGACGGAGCCGGGAAGCCGGATCGTCTCTCTCCCGTCGAGCGAGGGAACGATCAGAGGCTTCTCCGGAGCATCGTTGATCGTCGAAGACGAGGCGTCGCGGGTTCCAGACGAGCTCTATTTCTCGGTCCGCCCGATGCTCGCTGTCTCCGGGGGGCGATTGATCCTTATGTCCACCCCGTTTGGGAAGCGGGGTCACTTCTTCCAGGAGTGGACGCGGGGCCAGCCTTGGGAGCGTGTCCAGGTGAAGGCGACGGAGTGCCCGCGGATCACTCCGGAGTTCCTTGAGGAGGAGCGGGCGAGCTTGGGCGACTGGTGGTATCGACAGGAGTATCTGTGCGAATTCGTCGAGACGGTGGACTCGGTTTTCACCCATGACCTGGTGATGCAGGCGATGAGTAGCGAAGTCAGGCCGTTGTTTGGAGGAGAACCGTGAGCCTCTTCGTAGTGGGCGTGGACCTAGGGCAAGCGCAGGACTACACGGCGATCTGTGTTGTGGAGGCCAGGGGCACCGAGTACCTGCTGCGCCACTTGGAGCGGTTGGCTCTAGGCACGCTGTACCCGAGGATCGTACAGCGGGTGGAGGAGATCGTGCGAAGGCTACCGTCCGCCGACTTTCAGCTGGCCGTTGACGCGACGGGAGTAGGGCAGCCCGTCGTGGACCTGCTGGAACAGGCCGGCCTGGAACCTGTCGGTGTCATCATCACCGGCGGTGATACGGTGCAACGCGAGGGTCGCCGATTGCGAGTGCCCAAGCGCGACTTGGTTGCCGTCTTGACAATCGTCTTCCAAGCAGGCCAGCTGAAGATAGCTGAGACTCTGCCTCTGGCTGGTGTCTTCGCGAAGGAATTGCTCAGTTTCAAGGTCAAGATCGACGTCCGGACAGCGCATGACACCTACGGGGCCTGGCGTGAAGGCGAGCACGACGATCTCGTCTTGGCTGTCGCGATTGCCGTCTGGACGGCGCGTTCCGCGACGGGAAGACAGATCAGCGTAGGGGCGGTGGAGCTGTGAGGGGGCTCATGTCTGGAAGCCGCGGGCCAAAGCACCCCGAACTCGTGGGGATGGGGGAACCAGACGCCGGACGACGAGTCGGGGCGGCGGTAGAGGTGCTCGTGGGCGACTGAGAGGGCCCAGAATCGCCTCCGCCGGGTCGGGCGGGCAAGTCCCCCTTTCTTTCCATCGGTAACGGTGCCTTCGGTCGGCCCTCATGCGTGGCCGATCAAGGACGGAGGGACGGTCCACCTTTCGCAAACCGCACGGCTCGCTCTGCTTTAGCACATCTGCGTCTGTCAGTCGGCCATGCCCTCCGCCCTATTTCCCTTCCTCCACCGCCCACAGCTTCACCGTGTAGTCGTTGGAACCCGAGGCGAGGAGCTTGCCGTCAGGAGAAAAGGCGACGGAGAGAACAGCATCGGTATGGCCCGTGAGGGTGCGCACCTCCTCCCCCGTGGCGACCTTCCACAGCTTCACAGTCTTGTCCATAAGACCCGACCCTGAGGCGAGGAGTGTCCCGTCGGGGGAGAAGGCGACCGAGAAGACTTCGTCGGAATGGCCTGCGAGCGTCCGGACCGCCTCTCCCGTGGCGACGTTCCATAGCTTCACTGTCTTGTCCCCCCACCCCGAGGCGAGCATCCTGCCATCAGGCGAGAAGGCGACGGAGAGAACATAGTCGGGATAGCGATCGACAGTGAGCACCGCCTCTCCCGTGGCAACGTTCCACAGCTTCAACTTGCCGTCTTCTGCCCCTGAGGCGAGCAGCTTTCCATCGGGGGAGAAGGCGACGGAGCGTACAGCCTCGGTATAGCCTGCGAGGGTGCGCAGCAGGCTCCCAGTCACTGCGGCCCACAGCTTGATCGTGTGGTCCGAAGATCCCGAGGCGAGCGTCTTCCCGTCGGGGGAGAAGGCGACGGACTTAACCGCCAGGGTATGGCCTTTAAGGGTGCGCACCACCTTTCCCGAGGCAACGTCCCAAAGCTTCATCGTCTCGTTCAACCCCCCCGGCCCTGAGGCAAGGAGCTTGCCGTCGGGGGAGAAGGCGACACACCAGATCCCTTTGGTATAGCCGCTGAGGGTGCGCACAAGCTTCCCCGTGGCGATGTTCCACAGCTTCGCTGTGCCGTCATTTGACCCGGAGGCGAGGACCTTGCCATCAGGGGAGAAAGCGACGGACCTAACATAGTCGGTATGGCCGCCAAGGGTGCGCACGGATGGCGGTGTTCCGGGGCCGGTGCATGCGACGATACACGCCGCAAGAAGCACCAGACCAACACCAACGGAGACTCTTGTCATCATGGGCTCTGACCTCCCTGTTCCGCGAGGAGAGTAGCACAGGTGACTGGGTCAAGGCCATTGCCCCCGATCGGCTCCAGACTAGCTTGAGAAGTGGACGGTCCACCGGAGGCAGGCCAGGGGAGCGGCTAGGGTCAAGGATTGGCGGGTTTGCTGCTGTCGCGGTCTCGTCTCCCAGCCTCCACTTCCGCAAACCACGCCAGTTCCTGGTCAGAATAGAAGAACCTCGTTCCCTTGCCCGGGTGGCTGACTTCCCATCGCTTGCCCTTGTCGTTCCTCACGCTGTACCCCATGCCCTCAAGAGTCGAGAGCGACCGGCTCGCGGAGGGAGTCGAGCTTTCGCTCTTCGCTGGCTCCACCGGCGGCAGACTCATTCCTCCTCGAGCAGCCAGTTCCTTGCCGCAGTAGCGGCAGACACGGGCGTTGCGTTTGATTGTCTCGGCGCAGCAGGGACACTCCGTCGTCTCGCTGCTCTGGCTAGGTCGCTGCTCTTCCCCTCCGTGCTCTGCCTGCGCTGCCCGTCTCGTGAAGGAAGTCCCAAGGCCGGCCACGGCCATTCCTGCGGCCCCGAGCAGAAGAACGTAGAGACCCGCACCTACTGAGACAAGTCCCTTCGCGCCCCCAACCGCATCCTCTAGTGTCCTCACTCGTGTTCCAACCTCTCTCAGGTCAAGGACAGCGACCGCCAGCCCGGCCGCAGCGACGGGGAGCAGGAGCCAGCCGAGTCGACTCCTCTTCGTCGCTGTTTCGTAGAGAGCTGCTGCTCCCCCGACAAGCGCGGCCACGAGGGCGATGGCTCCATCAGGATTGTCCAATCCCCTGCTCACAACGAGCGTTCCCATCTGCATCCAGGGGAGCAGACAGCCCGTGAACATCAGGACGGAGGATACGAGCGCCAAGACAGACATCCTCGCCTCCAGGTGAATCGACTCCCTTGTCTACGCACTCTAGCAGATCGGAACTCGCGCCGTCAACGAGACGCGGACCCATTCTCCGAGGCCATCAGAGTGGTTGGGCCAGCGCGAGGATGGTCGGCCGGGTTTGCTGAGATGCGACGGCCCCGCTCAGATGCGCTGCCAGAACCAGCCAGACAGCACGTCAGGATCGGCGGTTCCGCAGCCGGTAGGCCCCGTAGGGATCGCATCCAAACCTTAGGAGCGCAGAGCGGATACTCCCCGCTTGCCGAGGAGCCCGCGCACAGGGTAGGCTGAGGCATCTCAGTCACGGGAGTTCGGCGGTCTTTGAGAGAGGCGCACACGCGGAAGTTGCCTTCCGAAGCGGGCAACGGGATTCGAACCCGCGACCCTCAGCTTGGGAAGCTGATGCTCTGCCAACTGAGCTATGCCCGCGGGACGGGAAGGAGTATAGCGGCCATCCGATGGCGAGTCCACCGGAGGGCGTTCGCTTCCAGAGGGAAGTGCACCTGCGATTCCCGAGTGGCAGAAACGGGGTTACGCGCGACTGCATCTCGGCGAGGCGCGGCGTGGTGCTCTCCGGTTGACGGGACGCGCCTGGTCCGGCTCCGACGGAGACGGGAAGAGCGGCTCTCGACGGAAATCGGGAGGCGCGATCCTCGCCGCGCCGGTGCTCGACGTGCACACGTCCTGCGACGGAGCCCCGAGCCCCCGGCAGGAAACCTTGAGGCTGACGGAGGGTATGATCAGGGCGCCGAGCGTGGCAGGCTCGCAGGCGGGTCCCGAGTGGAGGCTGGCGTGAGCGTCACTCACATGGCGGATCGTCGGGAGGGGATTCGATCTTGAAGAGACGTCTTGCTGCGTGGCTTGTGTCTTGTCTCTGGCTCTCCGTGGCCGTGAGCGCTGCGGGCGTCCTCACGCCCGACACCGTAACGCACGACTTCGGGACGCTCCTCGAGGGACAGGTGGCGAACCATACGTTCGTCCTCACGAACACAGGGAACGCTGCCGTAACGGTCGGGAAGATCGAGACTTCGTGCCGGTGCACCACGGCATCCGTCGATGCAGGCGTCGTCGCGTCCGGCGGCTCGACGCGCCTTGCCGTTCGCTTCGGGAGCAACGGCTTCGACGGGCGGGTCTCGAAGGGAATCCAGGTCTCCTACTCAAGCGAGGGGGTCTTCGGCTCGCAGCGGCTGGAGCTGACGATCTACGCGACGGTCATCGAGAAGGCGTCCTACGACGTTGCGACAGGGGAGCTAGACCTTGACTTGTACCTGCTCATTGACCTGCGAAGCGCCGAAGCCTACGCCGCTCGGCATCTCTTGGGCGCCCTCTCCATCCCCTACGACCGGCTTGCGTCCTGGGTCGGGCTCCTTCCTCGCGGTGTCTTCACCCTCCTCTACGACCAGTCCGGAGCAGTCGCCGCCACGGCGGCCCGCACGCTCCGGAACGCAGGCTACCCCGACGTGCAGTACCTCCAGGGAGGGCTTGACTCCTGGACAAGGGCGTACACGCGTCGCTTCGGGGTCGCTGGCCCCGCGGTTGCGGAGCGTTTCCTGATGCCGTCCGGCGCGAGCGGACCCGGTGGAGCTCCTGCTCTCAACGGCGTGGACACGGCCTATCTGAGGCGGAACTACCTCGTCCTTGTCGACCTGCGGAGCCAGGAGGCGTACGCGGCAGCGCACTTCGCTGGTGCGGTGAACGTCGCCCCGGCAGACCTCCTCTCGTGGGCCGGCGGCCTTCCCATGGACGGGCGGGTGATCCTCTACGACGAGGATGGCACGACCGCCCGCGGGCTCGCGCTCACCTTGCGCAATGCCCGGTACGTGAACGCCCAGGCGCTCTTCGGCGGGATGGCTGAATGGCGCGAGACGTTCGGCGACAAGGGCCTCGTCACCTCCGTGATCCCGTAGCCGGCTAGGCGCCGCGCCAAGCGGTGCGCTCTGGCTCTAGCCGCGGAGGGCCTCGAGGGCAGGGAGTGCTTTGCCGCGCAAGAGGGCGAGGCAGGCGCCGCCGCCGGTCGAGATGTAGGATACGGCGTCGGCTTGCTCCATCTCGACGATGGCCTCTCCGGTTTCCCCGCCGCCGACGACCGTGTACGCGCCCGAGGCCCCGAGGGCCTCGGCGATGGCGCGCGTCCCCGCCGCAAACGGCGCGAGCTCGAACACCCCCAGGGGGCCGGTCCAGACGATCGTCTTCGCCTTCCCGATCTCGTCCCTGAAGCGCTCGACGCTCCTCGGGCCGATGTCGAGGGCGAGCCACCCGGAGGGGATGGCGGTCGCAGGGCAGACCTCCGTCTTGGCGGTCGCGCTTTGCTCCTTGGCGATCACGGCGTCCTCGGGGAGGACGATTCGGACGCCCTTCTCGTCTGCGGCCCGGACGAGGTCGTGGATCTCCCTGGCGAGGTCTGGCTCGACACCCGCCGCGTTCCCCTCCCTCACGCGGAGGAAGGTGAACGCGGTCCCTCCGCCGAGGAGGAGCGCGTCGACGCGGGAAAGGAGGTCGCGCAGGGCGCCGAGCTTGCTCTTTGCCTTCGCCCCTCCGACGATCGCGAGGTAGGGGTGCTCCGGCGTGTCGGTGAGGTGGGAGAGGGCCTCGATCTCCTTCTGGACGAGGAGCCCGGCGTAGGCCGGGAGGAACAGGGGGACGCCGGCGGTCGAGGCGTGGGCACGGTGGATCGCCGCGAAGGCGTCGTTGACGTACAGGTCCGCGAGGCTGGCCAGCTCGCGCGCGAACGCGGTCTCGTTTGCGGATTCGCCCGCGTGGAAGCGGAGGTTCTCGAGGAGGAAGACGTCCCCCGCGCCGCCGGCCGCGATCTCGTGGCGGACCTCCTCGCCGATGCAGTCGTCGAGCTTGCGCACGGGCTTCCCGAGAAGCTTCCGGAGCCTGTCCGCGACCGGGTCAAGGCGAAGCTCAGAGACGACCTTCCCTTCCGGGTCGCCGAGGTGGCTCGCCAGGACGACCTTCGCGCCTCGGTCGAGGAGGAGGGCCACGGTGGGAAGCGAGGCCACGATCCGTGCGTCGTCCGCCACGTCGCCGTTCCTGAGAGGGACGTTGTAGTCGACGCGAACGAGGACGGTCTTCCCACCTACCGCCGCATCCTGAACCCGCCGCAGCCCGCTTAGCAGCCCAGCCATCTCCTTCCTCCTTCGAATGAGGTTCCGTTGGATGTTCCTGAGGAGGGGATTATAATGCGCGTCGATGAACAGTCAAAACCTGATCCTGCTTGGGATCGGCGTTTTCGTCAGTCTGATCGCCGCGCTCATCGTGGTCGATCGCTACCTCCTTGCCGAGCACAACCCGATGGACCCAGGGGGCCTGATCTGGCGCGTCGAGGCGGCTTTCTCCCGCGTGAGGGATCTCGAAGCGACCCTGGAGACGACGGGCGGGGCCGAGGCGGAGCCGGTGCGGGCCGTCGTCCGTTACGTCAGCGGGGCGCGGCCCGCCGTCTCCATCCGCTACCTCGAGCCGGCTTCGCTCAAGGACCAGGTGATCACGGTGGACGGGGATCTCCTGTCGCAGTACTTCCCGGCCGAGAAGCTGATCGTCGTCAAGCGCTGGTTCGGAACCCCGTTGGCGGCGGTCGGGTTGGCGGGGTTGGATGTGTCTCGGCTGGCGCGTGACGCGCAGGCTGGCCGAGCGATCCTGCGCGTCCGGCGCGACGTCCTTCGCTTCTCGGGCGAAGGTCTCTCCTCTCCGATCCGGCTCTCGGCAACCGTGGCGGGGGTTCCCGCTCCGCAGCTCCTCTCCTTCCTCCCTGCGGACGGCGTCGGTGAAGCCGGGGCACCGAGCGTCGCCGGCCTTGAGGAGGGGAGTGGCGCGGCGATCCCGGGCGGGTTCGTCCTTGAGGCGACCGACGCCCGGACCGGTGAGCTCGTTCGCTTGGTCTGGGTCGACCGCGAGACCTTCCTCGTGACGAGAGTGATCTTCTTCGAGAGGGGCCGGCAGACGAGCAGCATTCGCCTCCAGCAGATCGTGACGAACCAAGAGCTTGCCCCACGGGAGGTGCTTGACCTTCCTCGCGGGGCGGACGTGCGAATCGTTCGCGGGTGAGAGCCTTCTAGCTCTTGATGATCCTCCTGAACTGGGAGAGGTTCATCCCGAACTCGATGAACTCCTGGAAAGCGTCCTCTTCCTCGAACGGGGACTCGATCGACGAGGCCTCGAAGACCTCGTCGGCGACGTAGATCGGGCTCCCCATCCGTAGGGCGAGGGCAAGGGAGTCCGACGGACGGGCGTCGACCTCCACCACCTCCCCGTTCGGGTTCCGCAGGAAGATCGTGGCGTAGTAGGTCTGCTCCCGAAGCTCGCTGATGATGACCTTCTCCACGCTGGCCTGCAGGTCGTCGATGATCGACTTCATCAGGTCGTGGGAGAGGGGGCGCGGGAACTGGCCCTGCTGCAGCCCCAAGGCAATGGACATCGCCTCCGCCTCACCGATCCAGATCGGCATCGCCCGGCTGGAGTGACGGTCCTTGAGCAGGACCACAGGGGAGTTGGAGGAAGGATCTACCAAGAGGGCTTTGATCTCCGCCTCTCGCATGGCGAGTCTCCTTTGTCTTCGGGCGAACGTCGGCGCCCCCATTATAGCGGGGGCTCTCCGGGCCGACAACGATGCGCATCACACTCGCGCCGCGCACGCACCCTGCGCGCTAGCGAGACAGGTCGTCCACGAGCCGATACACCTCGAGATCGACGTTTCCGCTCTCGCGGTCCACCTCGGCGAGGGGGATGGCGACGATCTCGCGGCAGGAGAGGGCGGCCATCACCCCACTCCTCCCCTCCGACAGGAAGTGGACCGCGGCCTCCCCGAGACGCGAGGCGAGGATCCGGTCGAAGGCGGTCGGGGAGCCGCCGCGCTGGACGTGGCCGAGGATCGTGAGGCGCGTCTCGAGGGTGAGGGTTCGCTCCAGGTGGGCGCACACCGCGTGCCCAGCCCCGGCGAAGGTCTCCGGGTCCTCCCCGTCGGGAGCGAACCCCTCGGCGACGACGAGGATCGAGTGCCGTTTCCCGCGGCGGAGGCGTTCCTGGACGCGCTCGGCGACCTCGTCGAGGGTCGTCGGGACCTCGGGGATGAGGACGACCTCCGCCCCGCCGGCGAGGCCGCCCATCAAGGCGATGTACCCCGAGTCCCGCCCCATGACCTCGACGATGAACGCTCGCTCGTGGGAGAAGGCGGTGTCGCGGATCCGCGTCAGGCTCTCCACGACGGTGTTCAGGGCCGTGTCGACCCCGATCGCCATCACCGTCCCGTAGATGTCGTTGTCGATCGACGCCGGGACGCCGACCGTCGGCACTCCCTGGCTGTCCAGGAAGCGCGCGCCCTTGAGGGAGCCGTTCCCTCCGATGACCACGAGTCCGTCCAGGTGGAGCGAGGCGACCGTGTCGAGGGCCCGCCTCTGGCCCTCCTTGGTCATGAACTCCGCGGAGCGGGCGGTGAGGAGGATCGTCCCACCGCGATCGATGATTCCGCTGACTGCGGGGCTGTCGAGGGGGACCGTGTCACCCTCGATCAGGCCGGCATACCCGCGCCGGATCCCGACGATCTCGTAGCCGCGCCTGAGCCCGGAGCGGACGGCCGCCCTCAGGGCGGAGTTCATCCCTGGGGCATCGCCCCCGCTCGTCAGGATGCCCATCCGCGGCATGCTTCCCTCCTTCTATCCTCCGGCCTTCGCCCTACGGATGACCGCCTTGTCCCGCATGGCGCGGTCGGCGGCGGCGAAGAGCGCCGGGTCGATTTCCCCGAGGGAGCGCACCCAGCCGAGGTAGTCGTCGAGGATCTCGGAGAGGCCCTTCTTCGGCCTCCAGCCCAGGCGCTGGAGCTTCTCGACGCTCGACACGCTGTGTCGATTGTCCCCCACGCGGTACTCCCCGGTCAGGGAGGGGGCGATCCTCTTTCCGATCCGCTCGGCGAGGGCGCGCGCGTAGTCAAGGACGGTCACCGCCCGGTCTCCGCCCACGTTGAACGCCTCCCCGTCCGCGTCCTCCCTCGAGAGGACGAGGAGGTTGGCGTCGACGACATCGTCGACGTGGACGTAGTCCCTCTCCTGACGGCCGTCCTCGAAGACGATGGGAGGCTCTCCGGAAAGGAGGCGCAGGGTGAAGATCCGGCAGACGCCGGAGTACTGGTTGTACAGGGACTGACGTGCTCCCTGGGTGATCGAGTAGCGGAGGGCGACGGTCGGTACTCCGATCCTCCTCCCCAGACGCAGAGCGACGAGCTCTTCGCTGTACTTGGAGAGGGCGTACGGGTTGTACGGGTTGGCGTAGATCTCCTCGAGGCGGTGGGGGGTCATCGGCGCCCGGCAGGTCGGGCAGGCGATCTCCCACTCCCCGCGCGCCATCTGCTCTGCCGACCGGGCCGGCGGCTGGACGACCCCGTGTTCCGGGCAGAGGTACTGCCCCTCCCCGTAGACCGCTTGCGAGGAGGCGACGATGACCTTCCTGACCGGGTATCCGCGCTCCTGGATGAGCTCGTACAGGAGGGCGGTGCTCCCGACGTTCGTGGCGAAGAAGCGCGAGTAGTCCGGCATGTAGTCCTGATAGGCTGCCTGGTGGAAGACCACCTCCACGCCGGCGAGGGCCCGGTCAAGGTCGGCGCGGTCCGCCGCGTCTCCGCGCACGAACTCCGCCTTGCGCGGGACGTACGAGGGCAGGCCGCGCGGGTGGACGCGTGGGTCTAGGGTGTCGAGGATCCGCACCTCATGCCCCAGGGCGAGGAGGCGGTCCACCAGGTGCGACCCAATGAACCCTGCCCCTCCGGTGACCAGCGCGCGCGTGCGATCCTCCTCTTCCCTTCATGCACTTAAGACGGCGTGACGCCGGGCGATTGTAGGGGTCCCTCGAAGGGGGGTCAAACCGCGGGCGTGCCAGCCTCCTGGCCGCGTCCTCGAAGGACATCCTGGTAGATCTCGACGAAGCGCCGAGCGGTGTTCTGCGCAGAGAAGCGTTCCCCGGCGTCGAGCGCCCCCTGCCGGAGCCTCGCGTGCCGGTCGCGATCGTCGAGGAGAGAGAGGGCGACCCGTGCGAAAGCTCGTTCGTCTTCTGGGGCGAGGAGGCCGTTCTCCCCGTCCTGGACCATGTCCAGCGCGCCCATCTCCCCGATCGCCACCGTGGGCAGGCCGCTCGCCATCGCCTCGACGAGGACGAGGCCCTGCGTCTCCGTCTTGGAAGCGAAGAGGAAGAGGTCGGAGGCCTTGTACAGATCGATCAGGTGAGGATGGTCGAGGAACCCGGCGAAGGTGACGGCGGAGTCGAGCCGATCCTCGGCGACCTGCCCCTCCAGGTGCCCTCTCTCCGGTCCGTCTCCGGCGAGGACAAGGCGGGCCGTGGGAAGCTCCCTGTGAACGTGGGCGAAGGCGCGGAGGAGGAAGGAGAGGTTCTTCTCGCCGGCGAGGCGGCCGGCGTACAGGCAGAGGGGGGCGCTCGCCGGGATGTCGAGCGCCGCTCGCGGGTCCCACACGGGGCCGCGGCGGAAGAGGGCAAGGTCGATCCCGAACGGGAGGACGAGGATCGGCCGCCGGACCCCGTAGCGAAGGAGCTCCTCTTTGATGGGCGTTGAGTGCGCCGTGACGACGGTGCAGCGGTTGCAGAAAGCGGCCGCGAACTCCTTGACCGCACGCTTCGGCGGACGGAGGAGGGGCGGAAGGTAGTGGCGGAACTCCATGAGGTGGGTGTGGTAGGAGTGGACGTGCGGGAGGTGGTGGCGAAGACCGGCGCCCAGGGCGACGAAACCCAGGGAGAACGGGGTGTGGCTGTGGACGATGTCGAGCGTCCCGAAGGTGCGGATCGCCTCGCGCTGGTAGGGAAGGGCGACCCGGCTCGCCTTGTGGAAGACGAAGCGCCGAGCGCGGAAGCGGTAGATGCCCGACGCATCGCTGCCGGCCCCCGCGTACCGTGGGGCGTAGACGATCACCTCGTGCCCCAGGCTCTCGAGGGCCTTCTTCAGCCAGGAAAGGCTCACCGCAACGCCGCTTACCTCAGGGGTGTAGGCATCCGTGAAGAACCCGATCCTCATCCCTTGGCCTCCCGCTCGTACACGAGCTTCCCTCCGACGAACGTCATCTCGACCCTCCGCTTGGCGATTCGTCCCGGGTCCCGGCGCGGGTCCTCGTCGAGGATGACGAGGTCGGCGAGGGACCCGACGGCGAGGGTTCCCTTCTCCCCCTCCTCGAAGGACAGACGAGCCCCGCCCAGAGTGTAGGCCGCGATCGCCTCCTCGACGCTCACCCCCTGCCCTGGGTGGGGGGCGTTCACCGCGGCGTGAAGACCGACGAGAGGGGAGAGGGGCATCCCATCCGAGCCGAAGGCAAGCGGGAGCCCAGCGTCAAGGACGTCCCGGTGCGGGTCGGTCCGGCGGTCGCGATCCGCACCGAGCCGAGCCTCGTACAGACCGCCCGGGCCGGACCAGGAGACGAAGTTCGGCTGCATGCACGCGGAGAGACCGAGCCGTGCGGCCCTCTCGATCGCCCCGTCGTCTGGGAGCTCGAAGTGCTCGATCCGGTGGCGGAGAGCCGGCGAGGTGTGCGCGCGCTCGTGGGCGCGGAGGACCTGATCGATCGCCCGGTCGCCGATCGCGTGGACGGCCGTCTGGAGGCCGGCCTCGTCCACTCGTCGCAGGAGTTCCGCGAGCGCCGCATCGTCCTTCAGAAGGTTCCCTCGGTGGGGGGCGTCGGCGTACGGCTCGCGGAGGGCGGCCGTCCTCGCCCCGATGGACCCGTCGGCGAAGAGCTTCACCCCGCCCAGGCGAAGGTGGTCGTCTCCGAAGCCGGTCTCCATCCCCAGAGCCTCGAGAGCCTCGAGACCTGCCACCTCCGGATAGACGGTCACGCGCAGGTCGAGGCGCCCGCGCACCTTCATGAAGGCCCGGAGCTGGCAGGGGTGGACGACGGCGTGGACCGAGGTCAGTCCGAGGCGGTGGCAGAGGTGGGCGGCCGCGAGCAGGGCCTCGATGTGGGTGGCGTCGTCCGGCTCGAGCGTGAGGAGGAACGCGGTCGCCGCCTCTTCGACCAGGATCCCGCTCTCGAGGTCGACCTCGGCCCGATTGAGGTCAGACGGAAGGTGAGAGAGGGCGAGGGAGTTCGCGACCAGGGCGTGCCCACAGACGCGAACGGCAACGACCGGGCTCCCTGGGGCGAGGTGGTCGAGGTCCTCTCGGGAGAGGGAGCGGCGTCCTGGCCAGAGGCTCTCGTCCCAGCCTCGCGCGACGACGCATTCCCCCTTTTCTCTCCGCCGCACCTCGCGTGAGATGCGGGAGAGGGCCTCCTCCCGGCCGAGGCCGGAGAGCTCGACGCGCCAGCCGGTCTCCCGCAGGCCGGTGTCGAGGAGGTGGGTGTGAGCGTCGACGAAACCAGGGAGGAGCGCCCGGCCGCGCAGGTCGGTCCGCCGGGTCTCCCCCGAGACCAGGCGCAGCGCCTCCTGCCGTCGCCCGACGGCGAGGATCCGGCCGCCGCCGATGGCCAAGGCGTCTGCCCCAGGGACGGTGGGCAGGACCCCGCCGAACAGGAGCTCGTCCACTCTTCCCCCCATCACGCCAAGGATTCTAGTCCCGGCGCGCGGGGTGGGCAATGCCTCGCTATTGCTGGATCTCGAGGTCGGTCGCGTTCGACCCCGGGAGCCCGGTGATCTTCACTCCGGTCGGGTAGCCCGTCGTCGGGTCGACCTGCACGATCTCGTGGTTCGTCGCGTCCAAGACCCAGAGGTACCCGTCGTACCAGTCGATCGCCGAGGCGCCGAAGACCGCGATGTTCAGTGGGTCCCCCTCAATACGCAGCTCGGTCCCGGACATGATGTCGTAGCGCGGGATGATCTTGATCTTGTACAGGAGTCGGTTCTGCCCCTCGAGGTACCAGAGGTGCCCTGAGGCACTCGGCGCGGGGGTCCAGTCGAGACCCTGCGGGGTCCACAGGAACGGCAGGTTCGTCACCTGCGGCGAGGTCGAGAAGTAGTTCTGCCCGTAGGATTCGAGGACCTGCCCGTTCGCCCGGTTGATGGCGTACAGGCGACGGGCGAGGGCGTCCACGTGCCAGATCCGCTTCGGCTCGGTCGCCGCGAACGTCAGGTTCCGCGGGGACTGGCCCGGCGCTGGGTAGTCACGGTTCGCGTCCCCGTCGATCGGGTCCATCCGGAAGATCCTCTGGCTTCCGTTCCCGTAGCAGGCGACGAAGAGCCAGGTCTGGCCGTCCGCCTCGGCGACGGTGATCCCCTGCGGCTGAGGGGCGGGGGCGTCGAACGACAAGAGGAGGTTCCCCTCCATGTCGAGCTTGTGGATCCGGTTCTGGTTTGCGTCCGTGATCCAGACGGCCGGGGCGACCGTGATCGTCGAGCGCGCCGTGTCGGTCGATCCGTCCGCGGCGCGGACCTCGAGGGTGAGGGTGAACGTGCCCGCATGCTGATAGACGTAGGTTCCAGAGGCGTCGTAGGACCCGTCGCCGCTCCCGAACGTCCAATGGTAGGTCGTGATCCCGTCCGGTCCCGTGGAACCCGTGCCGTCGAAGGATACGACGAGGGGGACAACCCCGCTCGTCACCGACACCTCGATCGCGGCCCTCGTCCCACCGGTGAGGAGGTCGCAGCCGACGAGCAGGACCACGGTGAGCATCAGGAGACCGGCAACGAGGAAGCCGCGTGGGGCAGTGGGGTGGGTCATTTCTCTCCTCCCTTCAGAGCCTAACGCCATTCTAGTCTGTGACACGAAGGGAGCCAAGGACGAGGCAAGGGGGAGCGAAACAGGACAGCGGCGGAAGCCACCGGAGGGCACAGGGCTTCCGCCGCGCTTCAAGGAGGTAAAGGCCCTGGTAAGTCTCGGTACCTGCCAGGGTCAGGCCTCCTCATGGGGGAGGGTCTTCCCCCTCGTTCACCACCCGGGCTGCGCTCGTGTGATGCCGATTACGCACGATTGAAACCGCCCGCGCGGGACGCGTGAATCCCCTCGCTCACCCGCGCAGGGAACCTTCGGCACCTTCCCTTGTCCCCTACGTCACCCCAAGAGACGGGAAGGAGGTTCAGGCGGAGGCTCCTTCCCCGGCGAGCCGACCGGTCACAAACGCCCACAGGAAGTTGTTCCCCCCGATGGGACCGAAGGCGTCGAGGACCTCCCCGCACAGGTGAACGCGTGGGGAGAGTCGGCTCTCCAGGGTCTGCGGGTCCACCTCGGACAGGGGAACCCCGCCCCCGGTCACCTCCGCCGCGGCGAAGCCTTCGGTTCGGGTCCAGGGGAGAGGGAACGCGTTCAGAGCCTGGAGAAGGCGGGCGCGCTCGCTCTTCGACAGGGCGGTGACCTTGGCCTCGAAGAGGCCGATCTCGAGGAGAAGGGCATCGACCAGGCGGCCGGGGAGGGCCTCCTTCAGAACGCCGCGCACGGTCCTCGTCGGGTGCGAGGCGAGGAGGTCCGCCCACTCCTCCTCGCACCGCGGTCCCCAGGAGACCGTGATCGGTAGGCGCTCGCCGCGCAGCTCGGCGCGGGCGGCGTGGTGGGCGATCCCGAGGACGACGGGTCCGCTGAAGCCGCGGTGGGTGAAGAGGAAGTCTCCCTCTGCGCGGACCCGCCCCTTCCCCTCCCCGATGGTGAGGAGGACGGGGAGGCAGAGGCCGGAGAGGAGGTGGAACCTCTTCCCCCGGCTGCGGAGGGCGACGAGGGCCGGATACGGCGGGACGACCTGGTGCCCGAGGGAGCGCGCGATCTCGAAGCCCGCCCCGTCGCTCCCGGTCTCAGGGTAGGAGAGGCCGCCGGTGGCAAGGATGACCCGGTTCGTGACGATCCCCTCTCCCGATTCGAGCCTCACCCGCCGTCGCTCCGAGGGGTGAACCTCCGTGACGAGGGCCCCGGTATGCACCTGCGCTCCGGCGCGCTTCGCCGCGGCGAGAAGCCCATCGCGCACCCCTTCCCCTCCGCCGAAGAGAGGGAAGACCTTCCCCGTCTTTTTCTCCTCGACCAGGCGCAGGCCGATCGGCCCCTCGAGGAACGCCCTCACCTCGGCGAGGGGCCAGGAGAGAAGGATCTTCTTCAGGGTGTGCAGGGAGGAGTCGGTCGTGTACGACGCCGGATCGACCTTGATCGGGAGGACGTTGCACCTCCCGCCGCCGGAGAGGAGGATCTTCTCCCCCGGCGTGTGCTTCCGGTCGAGGAGGAGGGTCCTCGCCCCGCGACGGGCCGCGTGGTACGCGGCGACGAGACCTGCCGGCCCGCCGCCGACGACCGCGACGTCATACCCTCTCGGACCCCGCTTCGCCTTCTCCTTCTCCCTCATCGGGGCTCCGACCGGCGGCACCGTCTCTTGCTCACAGGGCCTCGATCGCCGCGAGGTCGAGGTGGTCGCGGGCGAGCCTCTCGAGCAGGGCGACCTTCTCCGCGTCGTCCTTGGTCAGGAGCGGCTCGAGGTTCGTCACCTGGATCGCGGTCGAGTAGGTGTCCTCCGGGACGAGGAGGATTGGGATCCCAAGCATCGTCGCGCGCGCCGTGACGCTCGACGGCGGGACGATGTTGTGCGTCAGGACGAACCCCGAGGTCCCGCCGCAGTCGAGACAGGCGAGGATGAGGTCGCTGCGGTCCCCACTCGTGATGACGAGCTTGTCCGGGGCCGCGAACTGGGGCCAGGCGAGGGCCGCGCCGACCGACATCGCGCCGACCGCGACGTTCCTCACGAGGTGCGCGAGCCCACTCTCCCCGGCGATGACCCGCGCGAAGAGCTTCTCCGCGACGTAGCCGACGGAGAGGGTCGTCAGCTCCTTCTCGTAGGGGAGGACGCCGAGGACGTTCACCCCCATCGCCCGGATCTCCTCGAGGTGCGTCGCCTTGAAGTCGGCAAGCTGCTTCACCTTGTTCAGGACGACCCCGCCGACGTGCGCCTCGTCCGCCCCGACGAAGCGCTTGAGGAAGGCGAGGTCGTCTCTAATCTGATCGTCCTCCCCGCCCGCCACGATGATCGCCTTGGCCCCGGTCGCCTGGGAGAGGGTGAGCGGGTCGAGGTAGACGGAGGCCCCGTGGGAGAGGGTCTTCCCGCACTCGATGAACAGGAGGTCCTTCCCCTTCCCGGCCTCCTCCATCATCCGCAGCACCTCGCGGGTGATCGACTCCCGGTCGTACATGTAGCGCAGCTTGGAGTGGTCAAACCCGATGCTCGTCCGCTCCGGCTCGTCCCCGAGGCCGAACAGGCCGGCCATCAGGGCGGCGTCGTAGTCCCACAGCCTCTTCTTCCGGTAGAGGAAGCGGTCGCCGAGCGGCTTCAGGTAGCCGATCTTCTTCCCCGTCGCCTTGGCCAGGCCGACCTCTATGCTCGTCTTCCCCGCGTCCTTCCGAGTGGATGCGATGATGAGCGGCTTCACTTCCGGTCACCTCCCCGGGTCGCGCGGAAAAGGACCCGCACGTCCACCGCCTTGACCCCGTCCCCGTGGTCGTAGGCGACCAGGGGGTTCACCTCAATGTCCGTGATGTCCCGACACGCGTCGACGAGTTGGCCCAGCCGGACCGCCACGTCGAGGATCCCTTCGATGTCTTTGCGCTTCTCCCCGCGCACACCGAGGAGGAGAGGGTAGGAGCGGATGCTCGCCACCATCTCCGCGGCCGTCCGCCGGCCAATCGGGGCGGCGCGGAACGCGACGTCCTTCATCACCTCGACGTAGATCCCGCCCAGGCCGAACATCACCGTCGGGCCGAACGACGGGTCCTGGCGCGCCCCGACGATCGTCTCCACGCCCGGCTTCACCATCTCCACGACCTCGACCCCCTCGATGACGGCCGTCGGCCTGTAGGCGCGCGAGCTCCGCAGGATCGCCTGGTAGGCGTCGATCACCTCGCCCTCGTTCTCGAGGTCGAGGGCGACCCCGCCGGCGTCGCTCTTGTGGACGATGTCCTTGGAGACGACCTTCATCACGACGGGATAGCCGATCCTTGCCGCTGCCTGGACCGCCTCGTCGAGGGACCTCGCGAGGATCGACGCCGGCATGGCGAGGCCGAGGACCGCGGCCAACTCGTGTGCCTCGTGGGCAAGGAGGAAGCCGCGACCATCGGCCCGCGCCCGGTCGAGGATCGCCTCCACGCGGCCGACGTCGGTCGAGCCCTTCTCGAGCTCCTCCGGCGGCTCGGAGAGGTAGCGCCAGGAGCGGAAGACGGCTCCCAGGACCGAGACGGCCTCGTACACGTCGGCGAAGACCGGGATCCCCTTCGAGCGGAGCCGGTCGATCACTGCCTCCACCCGCTCCCCGCCGAAGAGGGAGAAGACGATCGGCTTTTTCGTCTTGAACCGCTCGTAGATCGACTCCAAGAGAAGGGCGAACTTCGTTGTGTCGAAGAGGGCCGTCTCGCAGTACAGGGCGATCGCGGCCTTGAGCTCGTCGCTCTCCAGCGCGACCTCCAAGGCGCGGGCGTAGTCCTCGGCCGTCGCTTGCCCAGTCAGGTCGATCGGGTTCTTCGTCGATCCGAACTCCGGCATCGATCCGGAGAACGCCTCCTTGAGGAAGGCGAGGTTCTCGTACAGGTCGACCCCGTACTTCTCGCAGGCGTCGGTCGCGAGGACGCCGATCCCGCCGCCGTTCGTGATGATGACCGCGTCCTTCCCCGTCGGGAGCGGGGCGTCGGCGAGGAAGCGCGCCCAGTTGAACCCTTCGAGGACGCTCTCCGCGCGCAGGACGCCGCACTGGCGCATGATGCTGTCGAAGACCTCGTCCGTCCCGGCGAGGGACCCGGTGTGTGACGCCGCGGCGACCGCCCCGCGCTTGGAGCGGCCCGACTTGAGGACGACGACGTGCTTCACCCGCGTCACGCGCCTCAGGGTCTCCACGAGCCGGTCCCCGCGCTTCACCCCTTCCATGTACAGGAGGATGACCTTCGTCCGCGGGTCCTCCTCCAGATACTCCAGGAGGTCGGACTCGTCGAGGTCTGACTTGTTCCCAAGGGAGACGAGGGCGGAGAGGCCGAGCCCCTCAGCGGCCGTCTTCCCGATCATGGCGATCCCGAGCGCTCCGCTCTGGGTCACGATCGCCACCCGGCCAGCGAGGATCCCCCCCGGGCCGAACGTGGCGTCGAGCGAGGCGGCGGCGGAGTAGATCCCGAAGATGTTCGGACCCAGGACGCGCATCCCGTTCGCCCGCGCGAACTCCGCGATCTGCCTCTCCTCGTCGGCGTTCCCCACCTCGGAGAAACCGGAGGTGATGATGACGAGGTGCCTCACCTTCTTCGCCGCGCAGGCGCGGACCGTGTCGAAGACGTGCGGCGCCGGGATGCACAGGACCGCGACGTCGATCTCTCCCTCGACCTCGGCGAGGTTACGCGCCGCGGCGAGGCCGAGGATCTCGCCCCCCTTGGGGTTGACCGGAACCACGCGCCCGCGGTAGCCGCTCTCGAGGATGTTCTCCAGGACGCGGTTCCCGATCTTCCGCGGGTCCTTGGACGCGCCGACGACGGCGACCGACCGCGGCTCGAACAGATACTTGACCCCCGTCTCCGTCTTCATGGCCTCACCTAAACAGCATCTTGAGCTCATACACCCCCGCCTCCCGCCGCTTCTCCACCTCGAACCCGCCTCGCTCGAAGAGGTGGAGCATCGGCTGGTTGTCGACCAGGACCTCGGCCGAGAACCCGAGGAGGCCCTGGCGCTTGGCGAGGAGGGTTAGGTAGGAGAGGAGCTCGCTCCCCACTCCGCGGTTCTGGAAGTCGTCGCGGACGACGAGGGCGACCTCGGCGGTGTGTGTCTGCCCCTCGATCGCGTACTGCCCCACCCCGACGACGGTCTCCCGCTCCCCTTCCGTCGCCAGGGCGAGGAGGATCATCTCCTTCGTGTAGTCGATCACCGCGAAGTCCTGGAGCCGCTCGTGCGGCATGTCCGTGCGGAGTGAGATGAACCGCCGGTAGATCGACTGGTCGGAGAGGGTGTAGAAGAAGTCCTTCAGGAGCGGCTCGTCCGCGAGCTTCACCGGCCGGAGAAGGATCTCGACCCCCTTGTGCGTCGTGCGGAACGTCTCGAGCCTCTCTGGGTACTGCCCGCGCTCGCCGGGGATGTAGGCCTGGTCCTGGTAGATCAGGTTCCGCGCCTTGGCCTCCTTGAGGAGCCAGGGGCGGAACTGGGGGTGGGCGACCGAGATCAGTTCCATCGCCCGTTCGCGCGTGTTCTTCCCGTGGAGGTAAGCGATCCCGTACTCCGTGACCACGTAGTGGACGTCCCCGCGGGTGAGGGTCACCCCGGCCCCTTCGGAGAGGGAGGGGACGATCCGCGAGACGGTGCCGTCCTTGGCCGTCGACTCCAGGACGAGGATCGACTTCCCCTCCGGGGCGAGGACCGCCCCGCGCATGAAGTCGGCCTGCCCGCCGATCCCGCTGTAGAACACCTTCCCCAGCGACTCGGCCGTCGCCTGGCCGGTGAGGTCGATCTCGAGGACCGCGTTGATCGCGGTCATCTTCCGGTTCTGGGCGATTGTCGAGGGGTCGTTCGTGTACTCGACCGGACGGAACTCGATTGCCGGGTTGTCGGACAGGAATTCGTAGCTCTCGCGGCAGCCCATCGCGAACGAGGCGACGGTCTTGTTGCGGAGGATCGACTTCGCCTCGTTGTCGATCACGCCGGCCCTCATCAACGCGACGATCCCGTCGGAGAGGAGCTCGGTGTGCACCCCCAGGTGCCGCTTCCCGTTGAGGTTCGCGAGGATGGCGTTCGGGATCCGGCCATAGCCGACCTGGATCGTCGCCCCGTCCTCGACGAGCCGGGCGACGTACTTCCCGATCCGCACCGCGGTCTCGTCCGGGACCTCGACCTCGTACTCGATCAACGGCTCGTCGTGCGGGATGAGGAACTCGGCATGGTCGACGTGGAGGAAGCTATTCCCGTGCGTGCGCGGCATCTCGCGGTTCACCTGGCAGATGACGTGTCTTGCCCGGTCGACCGCGGCGCGGACGATGTCCACGCTGATCCCCAGACTCATGAATCCGTACCGATCCGGCGGCGAGGTCTGGACGAGGGCGACGTCGATCGGGAGGATCCCCCGGTAGATCAGGGCCGGGACCTGGGAGAGGAAGATCGGCGTGTAGTCGGCCAGCCCCTCGTTCACCGCGTCTCGCGTCATCCCGCTGATGAAGAAGGTCGCGTGGCGGAAGTTCCTCTGGAACTCCTCGCGCAGGTAGGGAGCGATCCCGAGGCTCCAGACGTGGAGCACCTCGGCGTCGAAGATGGCCTTGGGGTTCTTCTCCACGTAGCGGACAAGCTCGTTCACGAGGAACTGCGGCTTTCCGCAGGCCGTCCCGATGAAGATCCGGTCCCCCCGGTGGACGGTCTTCGCGAACGCCTGCTCGGGCGTGGCGAACTTCTCGGGGTGTTCCTCGCGGAGTCGGCTCAGGTTCTCGCCTTCGTTGGTCATGGGACGGCGTGCGGGTCGACCGGTTTTCGCTCCTTCCCCTTCCTCATCGTCTGCCGGTCAAGGGGTGAACGCTGCATGGATTCGGTCGGCTCGACTCCCTGATTCTCCCTCCGCGCCTCCCTGAGCGCAACTGCGACCCGCCGCGGCGGGCTTCGGGCAGCCGCCGCTGGTTGGCCCAGGCTCCTTCTCCCGGTAGACTCGCCCTTTACGGAGGTCGAGATGAGAATCCTTGTCGTGGGGGCCGGGATGATGGCGCGGGCGATCGCCTACGCCCTCGTCCAGCGGAAGGATGTGAAGGAGATCGTCCTCGCGGACCGGGAGCCGGGCCGGGCCGAGGCGATCGCAACCTGGCTCAGGGACCGTCGCGTCCGCCCGCGACCTCTCGACGCGGCCGCACCGGCCGCGGTGCGCGAGGCGATGGACGGGTGCGCGGTTGCGGTCAGCGCTGTTCCGTACTTCCTCAACCTCGGCCTCGCCGAGGCTGCGGTCGACGTCGGGGCCCACTTCTGCGACCTCGGGGGGAACAACCGCGTCGTCGAGGCGGAGTTCGCTCTTGACAAGCGGGCCAAGGCGGCCGGCGTCACCCTCATTCCCGACTGCGGCCTTGCGCCCGGCCTCGTAAACGTCCTCACCGCTGGGGCGATCGACGGCCTCGACCCGGTCGAGTCCGTCCGGATCCGCGTCGGCGGCCTTCCGCAGCGTCCGCGCCCTCCCCTCGGCTATGCGATCGTCTTCTCCCCGTACGGCCTCCTGAACGAGTACATGGAGGAGTCGACCGTCCTTAAGGATGGGAAGGCCGTGCAGGTGCCCTCGCTCACCGAGCCCGAGCCGATCTCCTTCCCGCCGCTCTACGAGGGTCTCGAGGCCTTCCACACCTCCGGCGGGAGCTCGACCCTGCCCCAGACCCTCGCTGGGCGGGTGAAGGACCTCGACTACAAGACGATCCGCTACCGCGGGCACCTGGAGAAGGTGAAGACGATGGCCGACCTCGGCTTCTTCGACCTCGAGCCTCGCTTGGCCGGAGGGGTGAAGGTCGTCCCGCGCGAGCTCGCCGTCGAGCTCTTGAGCGAACGCCTCTCGTTCGGGGAGCCCGACCTCGTCCTCCTCCGCCTCATCGCCGTCGGCAAGGCCGGACGGGTAAGGCGCGAGGTTTGCTACCAGATGATCGACCGCCTCGACGAAACGACCGGCCTCTCGGCGATGATGCGCACGACCGGGTTCCCGATCGCCGAGATCGCGTTCATGCTCGGAAGTGGCGAGATCAAGGAGCGTGGCGCCCTGCCCCAGGAGCGCTGCGTCCCGCCGGACCACCTCCTTGCCGGCCTCCGGCGCCTGGGCCTCGCGATCGAGCGGACCGTGGTCGAGAAGTGAGGAGCGGGCTCGCGGTCGGGTTCGACCTCGACGGGGTCCTCCTCGACTCCGACCATCTCGCCCCAGGGACCTGGCTCTACGCCGCGTTCGCCGGAACCCTCCGGCGCTTCAGCATCCCGGTGACGGATGAGAACGTGCGAGCGCTCTTCGTCGTCCGCTACCGGACAGGCGGAGCCGCGTTCGCCGCGCGGTTCGGCGTCGATCCCGAAGCGCTGTGGGCGGAGCGGGACCGCGCCTACATCGCGCGGAAGCTCGCCGCCCTCGAGTCGGGGGAGATCCAGCCCTTCGCCGACGCCGAGGCGGTGGCGCCTCTTGCCGAGAGGTACGCGCTCGGGATCGTCTCCAACTCGCCCCAGGTCGTCGTCGACCGCGTCGTTCACAAGTTCGGCTGGGAGAGGCTCTTCCGCGTTGCGATCGGGCGGGGGATCGCCCTCCCCGACCTCCCGGTGACGAAGCCCGCCCCGGACCTCCTCCTGCGCTTCCTGGCAGAGATCAAGGCGGAGCGCGGGTACTACGTCGGCGATCAGCCCGAGGACGCCGAGGCGGCGCGCGCGGCCGGCCTCACGCCGATCGTCCTGGACCGCGGAGGCGGCGGCGACCTCGCCACGCTCGCCGATCTCCCTGCCCTGATCGAGCGCCGCGAGCGGGGCTTATAATGGGCGCATGATCTTGACCCGCGACCTCGAGGAGCACCTCCGTTCCCTGGCACTCCCCGGCCTCCCGGCCGGTCGGGCCGTCATCCCGGACTACGACGGCTACGCGATCTCCTCCGTCCCGTCCCTCATCCGGCGCCTGTTCGGGGAGACCGTGGCCGAGGGGGCGGACCTAGGAGCGACGGTCCTCGAGCGTGTCGCCGCGCCGGCGCGGAAGGTCGTCCTCCTCGTCGTCGACGGCTTGGGCCTCCTTCACCTTCAGGACCTGATCGAGCGCTACCCCGACCTCTACCTCGCCCGGCTGATCGAGCGCGGCCTCCTCGTCCCTCTCACCTCGGTCTTCCCTTCCACGACCGTTGCCGCCCTCACCACGTTCAACACCGGCCTCACCCCGCAGGAACACGGGATGGTCGGCTACCGTCTCTACCTCAAGGAGACCCTGTCGATCACGAACATGATCCACCTCTCCCTTCTCGGGAACGCGCAGGGGGAGTCGGCCGTCGGAGCGGGGATCAACCTCGAGGCCTTCGTCGGCGCCCCGTCCCCCTCCGCCGCCCTGTCCCGGCTCGGAGTGGAGACGCACACCGTCCTCCCGCGGCCGATCCACTCGAGCGGTCTCTCGCGCATCCTCTACTCCTCAAGCGACAAGATCCACCCGGTCATCGACTTCGCGGACATGCTCGTCGCGACGCGCGGCCTCCTGCGCCAGGTGCGCGGGCCGGCGTTCATCAGCCTGTACTGGCCGGGTGCGGACACGATTGCCCACACCTACGGCCCGTGGACCGAGCAGTTCACCGCGGAGTTGCGGGCGATCGACTCGGCCCTGGAGTGCGAGCTCGCCGGCCAGGCCGGGGACGCCCTCTTTCTCCTCGCCTCCGACCACGGGTTCGTGGCGATGGAGAGGGCCGACTACCGATCCCTCTTCGACCAACCGGACCTCGAGCGGGACCTCCTCCTCCCGCCCCTCGGCGAGCCGCGCGCCTCGTACCTCTACGTTCGCGAGGGGAGGAAGGAGGCCGTGGCCGAGAAGATCGCCGCGCTCGGGGGCGGGCTCGTTTGCCTCGACGCGCGGGCGGCCCTGGCTAGCGGCCTGTTCGGACGGGGGCCGGTGAAGGAGGAGGTCCCGGACCGAATCGGCGACCTCGTCGTCGTCTCCACGGGGAAGGCCGGCCTCCTCCACCCGTACAAGGACTCCCCGCCCCTCAAAGGAATGCACGGCGGCCTCTCGCCGCAGGAGATGCTGGTTCCGCTCCTCTTGAGCCGCCTCGACGGAAAGGAGGTTCGATGATCGTCACTGGGAAGAGCGCCGACGTGAAGGCGATCGACCTGCACGACGGCAAGTCGGTCTTGCACGCGATAAAGCGCGTCCTGATCGGGAGGAACCAAGGGGCGCAGAACTTCGCCATGAGGCGCTTCACCCTCGGCGAGGGCGGGTGCAGCCCGCGCCACACCCACCCCTACGAGCACGAGGTGTACGTCCTTGCCGGGAAGGGCGCCGTGCGGTCCGACGGGGCCGAGGTCCGCCTCGCTCCCGGGGACTACGTCTTCGTCCCCCCGAGCGACGACCACCAGTTCGTGAACGCTGGGACAGAGCCGTTCGAGTTCATCTGCGTCGTCCCGGCAGGCACCGAGGAGTAGGCGGCCGTGCGGGTCCTCGTCGCCCTGAGCGGAGGGGTCGACAGCACCGTCTCCGCCCTCCTCTTGAAGGACGCCGGGCACGAGGTCGCCGCGGTGACGTTCTGGCTGTGGTCCTTCCCCGGCGCCCCGGACTACGGCGGGCGGACGAAGTGCTGCTCGCTTGACCAGGCTTCGCTCGCCGCGGCGGAGCTCGGGATCCCGCACCGCACGATCGACGCGAGCGCCGACTTTGACCGGCTCGTCCTCGAGGACTTCCGCGCCCGCTACCGCCGCGGGGAGACCCCGAGCCCCTGCGGCCGCTGTAACCGCTATCTGCGCTTCGACCTTGCCCTCTCCCTCGCGGCCGTGGAGGGGTTCGACCGCGTCGCGACCGGGCACCACGCGCGGATCGAGCGGGACAGGACGGGGCGCCTCCGCTTGCTGCGGGGGAGGGACCCGGAGAAGGACCAGTCCTACTTCCTCTACGGCCTGTGCGAGGACGACCTCGAGCGCCTCCTCTTCCCGGTCGGCGGGATGACGAAGGACGAGGTGTTCGCGATCGCACGCGCCCACAAGCTCTCGGCCGCTGCCCTCCCGGAGAGCCAGGACCTCTGCTTTGCCCTCGAAGGGAGGACCGACTTCTTGTTCGCTCCCGAGGACCTCCGCTCGGGCCCGATCCTCGACCTCTCCGGCCGCGAGGTCGGCCGCCACGACGGCCTCCCTCACTACACGGTCGGCCAGCGCCGCGGCCTCGGGGTCGCGAGCGGCCGGCCCCTGTACATTGTCGCCCTCGATCCACGGCGAAACGCCGTCATCGTCGGAGGGGAGAAGGACCTGTCCGCGGACGGCCTCCTCGCGAGCGAGGCGAGCTTTGTGTCCGGGAGCCCGCCGCCGGACGGGGCGCGCCTCGCGGTGAAGGTCCGCTACCGCTCCCCGGCCGTCCCGGCCACGTTCCACCCCGAGGGGGAGGACCGGTTCCGGCTCGCGTTCGACGAGCCTCAGCGTGCGATCACGCCAGGCCAGATTGTCGCTCTGTACGAAGGGGGCGTCCTCCTCGGCGGGGGGACGATCGAGACCTCCCTCCCGCGCCGCGGGCCGATCGCCCCGAGAGCGGAAGGGGCCGTATAATGGGCGCCACGGAGGGGTGGGCGAGCGGACGAAACCATCGGTCTTGAAAACCGACGGGCCGCAAGGCTCCGCGGGTTCGAATCCCGCCCCCTCCGCCAGACGAGCGGATCCTTCATTTGATCTCGATTCCCGGCGAAGGTAGAATCGGACCACGAGGGAGGGGTAGTCAAGCGGTCCAAGACAACGGTTTGCTAAACCGTCGATGGGGAATACCTCATCCGCGGGTTCAAATCCCGCCCCCTCCGCCAGAGATGCGCCCGTAGCTCAGGGGACAGAGCGCTGCCCTCCGGAGGCAGAAGTCAGAGGTTCAAATCCTCTCGGGCGTATGAGCACGAGCGGGGTCAGGGGCTGCACGAAACAAGACCTGACCCCCTCGGTCGTCCGGCAAGACCCTCCTGGACGCAGCCGCACGGCTCGCAGCGCGACGCCAGAAGTGTCCGATATCGAACCGAGCTGGCGGCATCGCACCCCCCCCTTGCGCTTCCGTCTCACGGGTGGATAACCGGAGACTGGAGAGCTGATCGTAGGTAGGCAGCGTTGGCCAAGAGGCGTAGCGTGCTTGTCCATATTCCGCGGAAACCTACGTTCACGCCAAACACAACGGCCGCTCCTTGTCCGATCTGCTGGAAGACAATGGCGGGTTTTCCTTGGTAGCTGGATACGTCGGCGCCCTGGTCGCGAACCAGGAACTCTGGCGCCGGGACCATGCGTTGGTAGGTCGCCAAGGCAACGGCGTCCGGACCGATCCTCATCATCGGCGCTGCTGGCGTGCCGTGAAGCTTCTCGCCGTAGTAGAAGGCTGGCACCAGGCCCTCGAGCCATTCCCCCACATCGTTGTGGCAGCCGCGATACCCCCAGAGGACTGGGTGGTCAGGAACCTCAAGCCTCAGGAGGACTTCCCCGGGGCGCGGTATCGGCTGTTCAAGGCGGAAGTCCATGAGTCCTGAGAAATCTGCACTCGCGAATGCCCCCCCTCCCGCTCCTATCCCAACGTAGATTCCGCCGTTCTTGACGAAGCTCAGTATCCTTGCCGCGCCCCCTTCCCCCAGGCCGCGTCTCGACGTGGACGGCTGCCATGGATGGCTGTTCCAGACGCCTCTTGGGTCATGTCCATGTAGGATCTCACTGGGATCCCCAGCAGGGACGATGAGTACCTCGAAGGCGGCTAGCCTGCCAGTCGCGATCTCCTCTTCTCGTACTTCTTCGTAGGGGATCTCCATCTGCTTCAGTCCCCACGCCAGGTCGGCTCTGTGTACGGAGTGCTGCATGTCGACTCCCTGTCCGACGTACAAGGCCACTCTGGGCGAAGTGATTGACACTTGCCCGCTGCAGTGGGGGATAGTCACTGCAGACGCGGAGACTCCCAGGTCTCGGCCTGCGGCACGGAGACTCTCAAAAGGAATACCGTGCGCGAGGAAGGTCCCGGGTGGGAACCTCTTGTCGCCGTGCGTTGCCTCAACCGTAAGCCGTGATACCGCAGTTCCTTGCTTCAAGAGGCGATTCGCGAGGGCAATGCCCCACAAGGAGTCATCAAAGCAGTAGGTGTCAGGTCCCCGCTTCTTGTCTGATGTGAGTTCAGCTTGGGGGAGAGGGACCCCGACTACGCGAGAGAGGAGGGATTTCCTGAACGCGTCTCGGACTTGCTGCGGGAGCCGCTCAAGGACGAATCCAGGGACTCCGAAATCGCTGAGGAGAATCTGGTTCTCTCTACCCGTGTCTCCGAACAGGCTGCGAACGATTTCTATCCTTGGCTGTGCCGTTGGCACAACATAGGCAGGATACGGAGTCTCGACTCGGTAGCACTCAACCCCGTTCCTGTCGAGCGTGACGAGCAGACGGTAGAGGCCCGCTGCATCCCCCTTTCCGATCGGGACAACATAGGTGGGATAAGATCTTCGTGGGGGGACAGTAGTTCTGGCCCAGGTCACGACCTGGGCGTACCTGGCGCGATTCGCAGCGATTTGTCGGAGCACAACCATGCAGGCTGAGAACTTCTGTGTCACGCGATCCGCCCACGTTTGGCTGCCGGGGGTCCTGGCACTCTCTGTGATCAGGGCGATGGTATTGTGATAGGCATAGGTTTGGTCAGCGCGGCCGGCAGGCTTCCTCGCAATTGGCAGCAGCGCCTCCGTGCCTTCTGGGTCGAACAGCACATGAAACCCGTCTTCTGTCCACTCTTTCGCGATTGCCGCTCCAAGCTCATCCACAATCTCCATGATCTGGGGACGGAGCGTTTCAGGGTATGGCTTGTCAGCGTAAGGCGGGCACCAGCACACCTCCGGCCTCGTCACCTTGAGGAAGACCTTGTCTTCATGAAGGTCAATGCAGACTATCGGTTGCCATTCGCTGAATACTCTCGTCACCGCTTGGGTTTCTGGCTGCGTAAGGTGCAGGAAGTCCCGGTTCAGGAGGAAGCCGAACGCGTTGCCGGCACCGCCACAGCCTGCGGAGAGAGGCGTCCTCTGCCATTCCTCCAACGCAAGCATCCTTCCGTCCGGGTTCACCATCGGGATCACGAGTACTACGAGCTTGGAGAGGATGTCTTGGACTTCATCGTCCAAGCTGCGAGCAAGATGCCGCGCAAGTTGGAGCAGCGCCTCTACGTGTGCCGCCTCATGGCCGAAGGAGAGCCCGATGATCAATACTGCGGGAATCCAGTCTGCCGCGCCGATCGGACCCGGGTGCGCCCTTAGCGCCTCGCCTGGACCTTCCCATTGGCCGCGGTACGTGGTCGCTTCGAGGGCTCGCTGTCTAATGTTCCCCAAGTCACGCATGTGCTCGGGAGAGCTGATGGATGCAAGGAAGATCTCTCTTCCTCCGTGTGATGCCCCAACCCGCGTCACGTGAACTCGCGGCTCGTTGCCCAGTTCGTCAAGCTGACTTGCCAGGTTTTGGTGGCTGACCAGCTCGGTCGCCTTGGGCTGCACATCTTGAAGCTGCGACTCGTCTCGTCGCCTCACGGTATCCCTCCTTCTCGCCTGACCCCCTGCCCTGTCCAGCGGCCGATCGCAAGCAGCGACTTCTGGTTCCGGGCGCGACTACAGGTGAGCGTAAGCCTCGTGGATCTCATCACCAAGAAAGGCAAAACCCATCACAGCGAATGAGATGGCCAGTCCTGCGAAGGTGGCGTACCACCAGCTGTCCAAGAAGTACGTCCGTCCCTGCGAGATGATGGCTCCCCACTCCGGAGTGGGCGCCTGCGCTCCAAGGCCCACGAACCCCAATGAAGACGTAGCCAGAATGGCATAGCCGAGGTCGGTCGTCATTCTTGCGAGTGCCGGGCCGACAGAGCTGGGCAAGATGTGAAGAAGCATGACTCGTAGGTTGCCCGCCCCCACGGCCTTAGCAGCCAGAACGTAGTCCTTCTCTCTCACCACGAGCACCTGTGCTCGGATCAAACGCGCGTAAGGTGGCCACCAGATCAGCGCAAGCGCCGTGACAGCATGAGAGAGACTCGGTCCGAGGGCCGCTGCAAGAGCCATCGCCAGCACGAGGAACGGGAACGAAAGGAATATGTCTGCGAGACGCATTGCCAACATGTCAATAGCACCGCCGTAGAAGCCCGCAGTGAGTCCGAGAGCTATCCCGATCACGACGGCCGAGAGCACGATGATGACCGAGGCCGCGATGGAGAGCGGAGCGCCGGCGAGGACCCTGCTGAGGAGATCCCGACCCATGTCATCTGTGCCAAACAGGTGCTCTCTCGAGGGCGGCTGCAAGGCCTCCGGGAGGTTGACTGCCCTCGGGTCGAAGGGTGCCACGTACGGGCCAAGAATCGCAACCGCCACGATCGAGAGTGCCCACGCCACCTCGAAGATCCTCAGCTTCTTCCTCCTGAAGAATCTGGTGACCTGCCGCAGTGCGCGCGAGGCCGCGTTGAGATTGCTGATGGCAACCACCCTCTTACTCCTTCCCATATCTGATTCGCGGGTTCAAAGCAGCGTAGGAGAGATCGACCAGCGTGTTCACCACGGCGAACGTGAGTGTGAAGACGAGCGTGATCGCCATGACCGGCATGAAATCAAGCTGCAGAATCGAGTCAATTGCATAGAGCCCAAGCCCTGGCCAAGAGAACACAGCTTCAACCAGCACGGTACCACCAAGGAGCCACCCGAATTGCAGTCCGAGCTCAGTGACTATGGGGATGGCCGCGTTCTTCAGCGCGTGCTTGTACACGACGACCGTCTCTCGCAGCCCCTTCGCGCGGGCGGTCAGCACGTACTCCTCCTCCAGGACCTCCAACATGCAGGCCCTTGTCATCCGCACAACAAGTGCAAGACGCCCGGCTACAAGCGCTGCGGCCGGTAGAAGAAGGTGTGTCAGTGAGCTGGCAAGCGCGGGGCCGTTTCCCGCGAAAACGCTGTCCAGCAAGAAGAAACCAGTGATCCTTTCTGGAGCCAATCCCCTCGCTGCTCTCCCGACCGCCGGGAGCACCCCGAGCTGGCGATAGAAGAGCAGTTGAAGAAGAAGCGCAACCCAGAAGACGGGCATCGAGGTGACCGCGACTGTGATTCCCCGAACCAACATATCGCCTGTCTTGCGTCTCCACTTGCTTGACAGAATCCCAAGGGGCACCCCCACGAGTACCAAGACCACCATCGTCGCGATCGCGAGTTCTGCTGTAGCTGGCAGGTACCGCAACACCTCTCGGGACACTGGCTCCGTGGTACGCATGGACCGCCCCAGATCACCTCGCACAAGGCGGCCCAAGTAGACGAAGTACTGGACGTAGACCGGCTTGTCCAGCCCCATCTCATGTCGAAGCTGGGCCACCTGTTCCGGTCCAGCCCTCAAGCCGGCAGCCAGCTGCACCGGATCAGCGGGGATAACGTGCGAGATCAGGAAAATCACCAGAGTTACAGCCACCACGGTTGGCAGAATGAGCGTGAGTCTCTTGACGATGTAGAAGCCCATCAGCTACCGCCCGTCCGAAGAAACCATATTGCCCCCAGACGTCACCCTCATGCGAAAGCGACCCATTCCAGGGTACCCCGCACGTCAGCATTGCCCATGCGGTCGCCCCAGGCTATCCGCCTCTCAAGCGCTTCGGGCGCCGTCATGGAATCGGCAGTACGAGTTTCTGCGCAGCCGATGACGCAACGCGCTCCCTTGCGACTACTCCTGAACGTGCGTCGCGGGCACCCGGAACACCGGTCCAGGCCGACCGCGCTCCTCCTTCTGCTCCTCGCGAGACGCCCTTCAATGCGATCATTCTCAAGTACGCGAGAGGGAGAGGCGGCGTCGCCGCCTCTCCCTCTCGCGGTTCACTCCTACTGCGTCTTTGGATACATGTAGTAGACTGGCGTCTCGTACGACACCATCGGATTGCCGACGAAACCGCCGACACTCGACCGCAGTGACCGAATCTTCTTGTCGTATCCCAGGAAGACGGCGGGCACGTTGTCGACCACGAGCACCTGGAACTCGCCGTAGAGCGCATTGCGTGCAGCATCATCCACGGTGATTTTCGCCTGGTCTATCAATTCGTCCACTCGTGGGTTGCTCTCTGCAAACCATGACCAGTCGTACACCCCGCCGGAGTGCCAGCTGCGCTGGAGAATGTCAATCGGGATCGGGAACTCAGCGAGATCGTAGATCATGGCAAGGTCTGGTGCTGTCTCCCTGTTTCTGCAGACACTCAGAAGAGTCGCCCACGCCAACTCCTGAATCTGCAACTCGACTCCCAAGGTGGCCAAGTCCGCCTGGAACATCTGAGCAGTCTTGATCTCCATCTGGTAGGACTGCACGATCACCAGCTTCAGTTTCAGGCCGCCGCTCCCATAGCCTGCTTGAGTGAGGAGATCCTTCGCCTTCACGAGATCCTTCGAATACACCATCAAGCTGTCGTCATGACCGTCTAGGAATGAAGGAATGGGGCCTTGCGCCTGAGTCATGTTCCCAGCCATGATGGTCTTGATGAAGGTGCTGTAGTCGAACGCGTAGCTGAGCGCTTGGCGTACGAGGGGGTTGGTGCAGGGCCCTTGGATGCAGTTCATCGTTATGTTCCACATCCCAGAGGCTGGCACCTTATACACCGTGATGTCCGGATTCGCCTCGAGTGCAGGGATATCGCCAATTAGGGTCTGGTCTATCGCCGTGGCTTCTCCTTTCTCTAGCATCATGCGTTGAGTCGCGGGTTCCCGCACATACGGGAAGGCGACCTTGTCGTAGTGCGGACCTTGCGTCCACCCTCCCCAGTAACCCTCGAACCTCTTCAGCACCATCTCTGCGGGGCGGTCCCAATGGTCCTTCATGTAGGGACCGGTCCCCGCCTCGTTCTGGTCAAACCACGCTTGGGCATAGTCTGACTTCCCGTCAGCGACTACCGTGTGCTGCACAATCGCCGTTGGGCTGACGATCTTGATGTTCATGGCGATGTACAGGAACACCGGGCTTGGATTCTTCAGGTAGATACGCACGGTGTAGTCGTCGACTACCTCCGTGCGGTCGTAGACGTTTTGCAGCTGCGTGGCTACGCCCTTGTTGACGAGAACCACTCGGTCATAGGAGGCCTTAACTGCGGCGGCGGTGAGGTCCGTCCCATCGTGGAACTTGACTCCCTGCCTCAAGTGGAAGGTATAGAGCAAGCCATCAGACGACACCTCCCAACTTGTCGCTAGGCAGGGGTGGGGGCTGAGGTCAGTGAACGGGTATTCGTATCGCGTAAGTCCCTCATAAGCGGGTCGGATTTGTTCAAGAGTTCCGTCAATGACGATAGCTGGGTCAAACGTCCCCAGAGGCTCTCTTCTGGCGAACACGTACACGTTCTCTGCCGCAGTCTCGATGGCCCCCGCGAGCACCAGTCCTGCCACAACCAAGCATACCACCCACCGACATCGCATGTGACCCTCCTTCTTACTCACTCTCTCACTTAGGGCGACCTCCCAGCAGTGCTTGGATTCCCCAATACTTCCTACCTCCTTCACGCACGTCGGTCACCGTCTTCAGTCTTCAGGCCGGAGCCCGCCTCTCAAGAGCTCAGCTACGTGCACCAGCTTTCGTCCGTAGTCCTCGGCTTGTTTCATCGCAGAATCAGGCTTGCCCAGGTAATTCTGGAATACGTCTGCTTCTATGTCACCGGGGTTCTGAGCGACCCCGGAGAGGCCGTAGACCTGGTCCTCGCGTTCAGCAAAGCCGACCGGAAGCATATTCAGCATGAGGAAGAACCCCATTATGCTTTCCAGGACGTAGGACTGTCCCCCGTGCCGACATCCGCCTACCGCAACTGCCGCGCCGATTCTGTTCTCGAGCAGCTTGACGCGTCCACCACTCGGGTTTGTCTGGCCGAGGCACGTACAACGGTCGAACAGCGCCTTCGTCTGAGCCGTGAGGCCTGCCAAGTAGACCGGACTTCCGATGAGTATCACATCAGCTTGCGCCATCCTGCCGATCACTTCGCGTGCACCGTCTTTCTGGATACAAAGATTCCATGGCCCAGCGGCGAGAACCGCTGCGAGTTCCGCGCCAGACGATGCTGTGGGGTGACAGATGGCCGTGCAGCCGCGACATGGATGGACTGTTCGGGTCGCGAGACTCACGAATTCAGTTGCGCCTCCGGCAGCGCTGGCGCCCCGCAAGCACTCCTTGACCAACGCGCTCGTATTCCCGTTCTCCCGAGGACTGCCCGAGATGCCCAATACCACGGTCTTGCGCAACTCATCCCTCCTGCTACAGATGGAATTCGGTCCGAGTTAGGACTTCCGCGCCGTCCTCTGTGATCAGGTAGTCATCTTCTAGACCAATCATCCCCTTGCCTGGCACCACAACGCACGGCTCAAGGCAGAAGTACATTCCAGGCTGCATCGCGAACTCCTCGACTCGCCCCCTGCGACCGATCATGGGGTCTTCATGGATGCCGACTCCCAATCCGTGCCCCACGAACCAGCCCAATTCGTATCTCTTGCCTGACAACCTTTGGAGAGTGTCGTTGATGACTTCGTGGAGATCAGTGTTCCTGGTACCGGGCTTAGCCAACCGTGCGCCCGCCATTAGCGCCTCATATACGCAAGTGTATGCGTCGCTGACCTCTTTGTCACCGCTGCCCACGAAGACAGTCCGCGACAGATCCGAGAAGTACCCTCCGTAGGAGCAGCCGCTGTCGATGCGGACGAGATCGCCATGTCGCACCACCTTCTGGGTCGGGCAGAGACGGCCCACGCGCGGGTAGTCGCCCGCCATGACGAAGGGTGTCGAGAGTCCACCTTCAGCCCCATGAGCACGGAACTCGTGCTCCACGATGGCCGCGATTTCCGCCTCGGTTCTTCCGGCATCAACTGCGTCCAAACCAGCCTGTACCCCGATCTCTCCAATGACGCAGGCCATTCGAATAGCTTTCTGCTCCTCTTTGTTCTTGATGACACGCGCGTGGCGGAGGATGTCCCCGCCATCCACGATTCCGAGCCGTGGTAGCTTCGTCGCTAGCTCGTCTTTCCAGCAGAAGGGAGTCGCTGGGTCAAGGGCAACCTTCCTACTCTCCAGCTTGAGCTCCTTGAGAGCCTGCACGACGATTTGCATCCAAACCCCTGCTCCCAGTGGCTGCTGGGGCTCGCGGGCTCCTTCAAACGGCAGCGGCCGGATGTCCTCGAACCACGGCGCCATGTTCCTGATGTTCCCCATCACATCTCCGAGCGGAAGGAGAATCGGGAACTCGCGCTCCTGAGCCAGGAGTGTCAAGTTCGTTGTGCTATATGCCATGCTCTGACGAATCGGTATTCCTGTAATATATCTCCAGTTGTCTACAGTAGAGGTGATAAGCGCTTCGACGCCCGCCTCCCGCATGCCCTCTCTCAGCCTTTGGCAATTCAGCTCGACGAGCGCCTTCCAATCAATCGAGTCAATGTGTGCATCCGCAAGGTTCATGCTCAGAGCCTTGGAGTCTCACTCCTCCAGGCCACCACCTCCTTTTCTTGCCCCCTCCGGGAGGGGCGTCGCCCGCTCTCAGCTCGCAATGAAAACAACTGACGGCCTCCCGAGACAGTCCATGCCTCGGCGGTCACCTCCAAGAGCTGAAGCCCGCTGCCTCTGGTTCGCCCTACCCTTTCCTCTAAGAGCCCTCGAGCTCTCACGAGCCCCTACCCACGCAGGAGGCTCTAGCCATCGCCTTGCCCGGTGCTCCGGAATGACAACCCTTGTGATATCCTCTCCGCTTCCTCAATAAGGAGCCCGGCTATGCCGTTTGAGATTCTTTTCGTGAGTCTCTGTGCAGGGCCACCCACGGTCAGACTCGCTGGCATGTCACCTCTGGTGTCAATGACCGGTGCCGCGATTGCTCGGATGCCCGGAGTCTCCTCACCCTCCGAAATGCAGAAACCTCTTGTCTGAATGAGAGCCAGATCCTCTCGCAGCTTGCGAGGATCCGTGACTGTCTTCTTGGTGAGCTGGGGAAGCTCTCCCCCGTCGAGGAAGATGCTCAATTTCCCCTCGTCCAGGCACGCCAGCAGAACCTTCCCCGTCGCTCCTGCGTGTAGATGGAAGGTCGAGCCTCTTTCCCAAGTCACTCTCAGAGCATGACGACTCTCTACTCTCTCAAGACAGATCCCTTTTGATTGGTGAATTGCGGCGAGCAGCACCGTCTCCTTCGTCTCCTGAGCAAGGTGCCGCATGCTCGGCAATGACGCCGGGATCAGATCAACCTGCAGGCTGACTACCCGGGCGAGTTCAAGCACCCCCATGCCCAAGTGGTAGCGCCCTCGCGTCCGGCTCTCTTGTATGAAACCTCGGGACTTGAGCGTGGCGACATACCGATAGGCAGTGCCTGTCGTAAGTCCGGTGCGACGTGCGATCTCGGGAATACTCAGCTCGGCTTGATCCGACTTGAACGCTTCAAGGACATCCAGACCTCTCGCCACGGTACTTGTGCCCCTTGCCTCCGTCTTCTCAAATAGCGACAACGCGTTCTCACCAATTCAATATAGCACCCATCCCCCTTGCTTGTCAAGCCCCGACACGCGGTCAGATCCTCATTGGCTGTCGCGGCTGGACTGCAGTCGACATATGGGGAGACAGCCAAATCCCGGGCCGCTCAGACGAAACGACGTCTCCGTCTGAGGCGCTCCTGCACGACGGTCGAAGTCGAAGTGCCGGACGTGAGGTGCTGCTAGCAACAAAGGCGGCGGCCCCCGACGAACCCGCATCATTCTGGGGGCCGCGCCCTTCGCAAGCCGAGGGCAAGGCCTCTCGGCCATCCCCAGTCTACCGCTATCGCGTTCTCCGGGCTCTCCCTCGCCCCAGGTGGAAAGGTGGATCTCTGACCTGGTTCGGCGATACACCGGAGAGGCGCACCACTGAGCTGGAAGGGCCACGTCCGTCAATGTGGTGTACCGATGTCGCCTGATCCTCGGCGTAGACACCTACGCGACGAGTTGCTCCAGTAGCCCTCCTTCCGCCTTCACGCGACCGACAGCGGTTCGGCTTGTCTGCCC
>Ga0315274_10000325_pt1 | contig 74533 bp, 79 predicted proteins | sample YL17G02_20_MG_FD_203700 | JGI IMG/M metagenome (GOLD analysis project Ga0315274, IMG submission 203700) | Sediment microbial communities from Yellowstone Lake, YNP, Wyoming, USA - YL17G02_20 | ecosystem: Environmental > Aquatic > Freshwater > Lake > Sediment | place: USA: Wyoming | collected... | reverse complement strand
CCCAAATTTCATTAAAATTATGGACACTGATCAGTATTTGGTCAAACTCTTCGTTATAATCAATGGAATTCGTATGCATCCAATCTTGTTGTGTTGAAGTCACATAATTAATATCAACTAATTCTGGATGGTTTCCTACCACGCCATAATTTGCTTTAAAAGCGTCATAATCTTGAATCAGATGATCCCAGACATGCCACTCCCAGACAATTGTCCCACTTGTTGGGCCAGTAGGTTGAACTTCAATGATATGGTCAGGCTGAAGTCCGCCACTGGAAACGTAATTTGGGTTTCTTCCTGCAGCAGTAGCCTCAGTACGTGTTTTTGTTTCCCAGGCAATCAACAACACATTGCCATTGGGTAATGATTTAACGTCATGATGGCTGAGATCCCCATTGGTATTGTATCGAAAATCCCATACGACTGTCCCATCCCATTCAACTTTTTGAACACCGCCACCAGCTCCTCCAGTACCGGGACCTACACCGACTCTTATTGTACGGAGAATCGTCCCATCACCCAACCACCACACCGCCACACCAGGAAAATAACTACTTGCCCATGAATGGTTTATTGTTCCTGTACCATCTATTAAATACGTAGTAGTGGTCCACATAGGTGCGTATAAAATCTGACCGTCTAAAGACATTGAAGATTGTTCATAGGTTTGATGTATCGTTTGAGACCGTGACGAAGGTAGAATGGAAATTCCTGATAACAACATGATAATTGAGAGTCCTATTGTCTGAAATTTATTACAGTTCCTCATACTAATCAAATTTAATAATCCTCTGATGTTCATAATTTTTCCCTTTGTATATAATACTCGATATGGTACATAAAGTTTTTTCTCAATTTTATACCAAATTAACGGATTCCAAACGAGAAATCCCATTACTTGTGACTCATGGATGAGAGAGGAGCATTGATGGTAAAATGTCGGTAAGTGTTCTCTTTCCTCGCAGAAGAAAAACACATCATCAACGATTTAATAAAAATATATAACGAATTAAAATCATAAAAATACTCCAATTATAGCTTTCTGACGAAAGAAAAAAGCCTCTCATCACAGAATAAAAGCTACAGGAGAAACCTATCATGATTCCTTGATTAATGACAGAATGATGTACAGGAGTACCTTCACATATCGCTACGACTGTCTTCTTATTCTTGTATTCAGAAAAAGAAAAAGAGAAAAAAGTTTTGTTTATCCGGTCATACCATGGATTCTTTCTTCGACACCTTTTATCTCTTTTTCCAATTCTTTTTTGTACTTTTTCAGGTTTTCAATTTCCTCGTCTTTACTGAGGAAATGTCTATGTTTTGGTGTGTAGTAACAACACCGTTGTGGTTCGCAGTCACAGCCGCACATTTTATATTCCTCCTAATACATATTGTATAGTAGGTATGTATTTAATACTAAGTATAATCTGGTAAGTATTTAAAGGAGAAAGTTACCCTCAAAAGAGTAAGTATCTCATTGGTGACTTAGTATGCATGACGAAAAATGTGAATGTGACGGGGATTGCATCTGTCCAGTGCAAGGAATCATTGACGTCGTAGGTAAAAAATGGGCAATCTGTATCGTGAATCACTTAGGTAGAGCCAAATCTCTCAGGTATAATGAGATAAAAAACCAAATAGGAGTCATAAGTCCAAAAACACTCTCCGACACACTTAAAGTATTGGAAAAAGAAGGGGTGATCAATAGGAATGTCTATCCTGAGACACCGCCTCGTGTTGAATATTCATTGACTAAAAAAGGAAATGAATTGAAAATAGCGCTTCTACCATTAATAAAATGGTTACAAAAACAATGAATTTACTCAGACCTGTTTCATACCTGCAGCTCATACCGCTCTTCTGTGGTCCTCTTCCCCCAAATCTCATGGGTTTTATCTTCGACTTTTTTAAACCCAGCATATGTATACAAACGACCAGCTGCATGTAAATCATTTGTTGTCCAAAGAAAAACGATTTTGTATTTGCATTCTTTACAAAATTCAAGCGCCTTTTTCATAAGTTTACTACCAAGACCTCGCCTGCGGTAGTCAGGATGAACAAGGAACCAACGAAGTTGAGCCACTAATTCTGAATGCCTCACAACAGCAATCACACCTATAATCTGATCATCTACCTCTGCTAACCACATTCGATCTTTCTTTGGATTAAATGATTTAAAAAATTCAGCAAGTCCGGCAGCAACATACGCTTCGAATGTCTGGTCATAACCGTATTCACTAACGTATAAAACTCCATGAAGATGCGTTAAATAGTCGATATCCTCAGATTTAAAATTGCATCGCAACTTCCATGGTGAGCCACTTTTTTTCAATCGTTCATGTCGGTGGTGTTGCCCTTTCATACTACCTTTTGAAATCAGTATCCGTCATATAACACTATAGTTAATTGTCGAAAGAAATTGGCCAATTCCACCCATAATGAGAAAAATCTCTGATAGAAAAATTCATCATTTCATATGATTATTATTCGTTTTTTCTCCCTATGAATACTCACCAGATACCATCATGATTCCCAAATTATTACCCTTAATCCATAACAGAGAATGGAACAAGGAATATGACGATTCCGCCAAGAAGAAAAGTGAGAAAGTCCACCCCGCAGCCCACCAGATTCATATAGTATATTATTGAATAAAAAATAACACAACTATTTAAGAAAATAGTATAAGATACAGTTCTGTTACAACATTCATTCAATGTAAGCGAGGAAAAAGATGAATCCACAAAATGAAATTACTATAGACGAAGTAAAGAGTGATTCCTCAGTAGAAAGAGAACTTAAAAAATATCTAAAATTATTAAATGGGGAAACAATCGAATTGAAGAGTAAAATATTCAACTTCTCTGAAAAATTGGCGAAACAAAATCAAGGAGTTGTTCTGCTATCTAATCAACGATTGATACTTCTTCTCCATCGCGCCTTGGGTTCAGATCAACTCATGTATATCCCGTTTGCTAGGATAACCAAGGCGAGTTTTTCATCTGCGAAAGGTCTACGGTCAGGCAGGAAAGCGATAGAAATTACCTATGATAATAAATCAATAAATTTTGGAATTGCTGCATTTCTAGGTCGAACTAGTAATAAAGAAACATCTGATCTTTTTGAAGAGTTAAAAAAGAAATTGCCGGGTCATATCATTAGTGGATGATCTTCTTTTTCCCTCACCAATCAAGCGGTCCCCAGTTACGGCTTTTGCAATTTGGGCAAACATACGTGGTGCGATCATTTTCTATAGGAATTTTCAACGGGACGAGAAATTTAATCTCACATTTTTTACATCGATAAAGGTATACCATTCAATATAATGAACAATTCCAAGTTAAAAAACATTGTTGGAGAATATCACTTTAATTATGAAAAGCGCACAACTGGAGTGACCAATCTTGATATAATAAATCAATAAAAAAGAAGTTACGTCCAAAGTATCCTTTGATATCTCCTTAAAAACCAGACACTGGCGGTGGTATCAATGAAGGATCAAAGTCTGAGGGTAACTCCTTTTTGGTGGCGTATTGGTACATGGCCGCGACATAAATCCCGTTGGCCGCTGATGCCACAACCCCGATGATCGCCCAGTAGAAAAACGCGATGATGACCCCGATGACAATCCCTGTCGTACTCCCAAGGAGCGCGCCAAGAACAATCGGGATGATACCAAGCAGTGCTAGTAAGAAAAAGATAATGCCAAAGCCAAAGGTTCCGATGATGGTTTCTCCCCAGGTTTGTTTGAACAACGACGCGCTTCGTCGAATAGATGGGGCGATCCCTTTTTTCTCAAAGATAAGCACCGGGATGATAAAGAAGGTGACGTACGTCCATGCAAAACCGATGATCCCTGCGATTATTTTCCCAGCCCATCCTGCGCGTTCTCGAATCGCTTGTAAGATCATACCGATGGTTGCTGAGATGAGCGCCCAGATGAGGATCCGACCGATGTTCTGAGAGGCGATACGGAACCCATCAGCAACCGTTGGATCTCCACCATTCAACCGAATATTCGCGCATCCGATGATCGCGGTGTTGAAAAAGATAACAATAAAGAATAAGACGAAATAAATCAAAATCGTGAGTACTGCCCAAAGCCATAACGACGTTTCAATAGATGGTAATCCAAGAAAGTAAAACCCTATAAAAAACGACACAAGGATTATCGCGGAGGCAACAAAGGAAAGAATGGGAAAGATCATGATTTCCTTATCTTTTCTCAGGACTCCGAGGCTTGTTTTCATCAGCTGCCAGCTACGACCAAATTTACCCATGGGGCAGCGTATCATGAGACCGCCAGATAAATATTATGGTCTGGTTGAAAACGATAGTTTCTATAATACAACACATCGAGGATGAGCGAGACCCCACAAAATCGATTGGGGAAGCGTTCATCATGGAAACGTAACGAGAAATAAACCGCTTAGAACTGATCTGGTATCACGCTTTTTTCTCCTGTTTTTAACGCTTTGAACGTAACCAAATTAACGTGTAAAGATAACCAACAGGAGACCGGGTAACAACTAAGGATGTTGTTCGAACAGCAACCACAAAGCTACATAGTTTCTTCTTAAAAACAAGGAAAATGTGTGATTTGCGCAATAATCTTATCACCGTGGCTAAAAGATTGGAAAAATTGATACGTTCTAATTAACCGAGCCTCTTTCTTCTCTTTTCTTTCTTTTCATTGTAGATGGGAAATACTGATATTTGAGCGTGAATTTACTCATAAAAAACTGAAAACACCAAAGATATTTCAGGTTCAGTGAATTCCATTGAATAATTATTTAGCGTACACCATCTAACGCATTATTCACCAGAGTATCACATCGAGAAATAAATGGATCAGTTCTTCTCCTGTGATTGTACACTACTTTTTTAAACATTTTTTCCCGCTGTTTCAAATCAGAAAAGAGTTTTTGAATATGTGGCGTCTTTACTCTATATCGTCCATTCAACTGCATGACTACAAGCTCGCTGTCTAAAAAACAACACACCTCATTTTGAGAAAAATCTACAACAAGTTCTAACGCTTTGATGAGTGCTTTATACTCAGCAATATTATTTGTCGCAGTCCCGATACATTCCTTGTGTTCTAACAAAAGCTGTTTCTTTTCATCATACAGCATAATACCAATTGCTGCAAGACCCGGGTTTCCCCGCGCCCCACCATCTGTGTACACAAATATTTTATCAGATTTCATCATTTCATTCTCATCAACAAATTTTTCAACCATGCCGATTGCATGTGCGGTTCTCATTGCTTTCCCTTGATTCACATATTCGATAGAGATATTCCATCGTTTCTTCTTTTTTTATAGCTGTTCCATCTTCTGCCACAATTTTTTCCTTAATCAAAGGACAGTTCTGTAACATTTACCCTTTTAAAAATCTATAACCATCAAATAGTGATAAATGTTTTAAGGAATTAAAAAAAAAAAGAAAAAAAAGATATTAAGATTGATAAAATCTAGGTGATTTCGAAAATTTTATCTAAAATCTTTTTGGCGGCCGATGTTTCTGATAACAGTCCTTACAATAGACTGGTCTTGATCCATCGGGCTTGAAAGGAACTTCAGTTTCCTTTCCGCATTCTGCACAAGTCACCTTATGCATTTCTCTTGGTGGTCCATCAAAACGACCACCGCCACTACTTTCTCTATACATATTATACATCTCTTTTTGTTTAAGTTTGTATATACATCTACTATATAAAATTATAGATTGAACGATTTTGGAAAGCTATTAAGATCGTATGTTGGTGTTAGAAGAATTTCCAGACGTTTCTGGTTTGTTCTTCGATCAGCACGTCTTGTTCGTAGACTTTGACGTCAATGGTTTTTCTGCCAAAGGATATCGTTAGAGAATAAAACGATCAAAACTCACCCTCATCACTCCTTATACATAAGGGATGGATAAGGGTCAGATATAGGTTTCTGCAGAGGGGTTTTTCAAAACCCTCTATATATTATCGCTGGTATTTATACTCTCAATAGGGTGTTGAAATGGTTTGTTTTTCTTCTGGTGATCAAAATATTTTACATACCTTCAGTTCATCATGTACAGAATTATCATTTTGATATGCAACAACTTTTATCATATGAAAGCCGAAGGACCGCTTGCTCCAATGCCAGCTATACGGCGCCGTCGTATCAACACCCTGCAGTTCACTATCAATGTAGAACTCCACCTGGTCGACACCAGATTTATTCACATCTCGCACGGTCGCCTCAACATCAATCGCACCGAAAATTAGCGGGAAAAAGAAAGACATTACTTTCATGTTCGCAAAATAGAGCCCCTTCTCAGGTTTTGTGATTGTCACCTGAAACAACGGCTCCTCTGTAATCAAAAGAGTGAGAATCTCTGCACTCGCCAACGATTCAAGAGTAAAAGTATCAGAATTTTCTTTCAGAAGCTCACCAGTCTCCGTATACCAGTATGCAGGAAACGGTAGAATCAAGGTAATATTGTTCACCTCATGATCATAGACGTTTTCGACCACACACGAGATGATATCCTTCTGAGGATTACAAGTTGTTTGCACATACTCCCATCGAGTAAGACCAACGGGGGAATACGCGGTGTTCCACTGATCGTACCGATGGAACAACCAATCACCACCACCCACGCCGACATCAAACGCAAACATGTTCCACCCATCTGATCCACAGAGCATCATCCCATCCACAATCGAGGGAGGTGCGGTCACACTGGCGCCAATGGGATACCGCCACAGAATCGCTCCGGTGCTCTCATTTAACGCATAAAAGGCACCTTCAGAACCATCCCGTGTCCCAATAAAGATCAGCCCACCGCTCAACGTTGGTGAACTAATATCGCAGGTGTCACCAACTTTTGTTTCCCAGAGAAGATGACCGGTACTAGCAGTCAAGGCGTACACATACCCTAGTGTATCTGCAATAAACACCCGTCCGTTGTGATACGCGTTAAAGGACAACGATCCTCCGTGGAGGGGATAACTCCATAGCAATCGTCCATCACTTTCGTTGTACGCATTCATCGTGTTGTCATAATAGATTGCCAAAAAAATACGTCCCTGGCCATCTGCGGTGATGGAGTTGTCCCAGGGACCAGCAGATAAGGAAACATTCCATATTTCATGGCCATTGGAGGCATTTATTTTATACAATCTACCCACGTTATAATCGTCCCAGAAAGCACCGTAGACAGCGTTATCCTTCAGCATCGGTTTATTCGGACACACACTAAACCCTGTCGGATAGATCCAGTTGATACTGCCATCCACCTTATTCAAAGCATACATTTTTGTCTCATAAAAACCAGAACAAAAATATAGCTTACTTTCATCATATTGGACTGACTCTGCAATACCACCATAAATGAGCGTTTTCCAAAGTTGTTCTCCGGTGAACCTGTCAAATGCATACATATATTCATTATCTGGATCTAGACCGTGGGAACAACTCCCTATATACACAACATCATCGTCTATTACAGGACCGACATATCCAGGTCCCGTGTAATTATTCCAGATAATTTCCCCATTGGTTGTGTCAACTGCAAAGATTTTATCGTGACCATCTCCATGAGTACTACAGGAACCAATATACGCTATGTCGTGGGCATAGGTCACCGCAGATTCCTCATAGTTTGTACCAGTCGTATTTGCTTTCCAGAGCAGTTCATGACCATACGCGACACCTGAGGTGTTCACAGTAATAATTACCTCAGAGTTGAAATCAAAGATCATGAGAGATTGCGGTACTGTTTGTACAACCGCAGAGTCAATGAACACCGCTTCAGCACCAAGAGAAAAAACTCCAATGGCTACCATAAAGATACTAATCAATTTCTTATACATGACAGACTCCCTTAACCAGCAACAATATTCGACCCAATGAGATATTATACATTTTGAGCCTATATAAATATTATTCACTGAAAAAATAAAACATATATATAAAAAAAACTCATATCTCTCTAAAAAACAATACTAATCCGTCTATGAATAACAGGAGGAATGAATCATTGGAATGAATTTGATGATATGTTCAAATCCCAGGGAATACAAAGATTATTAATATCCTTTTCATTATAAATATACATAATGAAAACACTGGCTGCTCTCTTCCTGGTTCTTCTCCTCCTTCTTTCCTCCATACAAGTGCAGAGCAACACACAAGATGATACCATCTACAATCCAACAGGACTTTCTTATGATCGATCCACCCGCTTATCTATCGCAGACGCCGTGATCGTACCTGATAACAACCCATTTTTTTGTCTCATTAGTACGAGTGTTGCGTGTTGGTATGACAGAGCAGCGAATACTACTGGGCTAATCCCCTTGCTGGTACAACACGAAGGCAAACTCGTCGACGCGCAGACACGATTCCTTGAGACGTATTTTTCCTCAAATAACCACAGCCTTCTCATTCTCGGTGAACATCTTAATACTTCATATCCTACCACAGAGATATTAGGCTCCCCACCCACAGTTGCCTTAACTCTTGCAACACAAGCGTTTACGACAGCAGCAGCCGTTCTCATCATCCCCTACGACACAGAAGATGCTTACCAACTCAGCCTGCTCGCAACACCGCTTGCAAGTTACCTCAACATCCCGATACTTATCTATGATCACAACGACGCAGCGCTTCAAACTGTCTGCACACAGCTACAAACCACCCACGCGTATCTCATTGGAGATATCGCTCTCAACCTCACCAACGTCACTCTGATACCCCTCACTAATGAAGAAGCGATCACCCAAACTATCCTCACCGTCATCAAAGAGCAATTTGGCGCAATCAACTATCTTACCATGACCAACCCTTCTGATGTTATCCCACCCGCGGTCATCAACACAACGAAAATAAAAATAACCGATCATATTACTAATAAAAAAATCATCATTCTGAACAAAGAACTTGATATAATTGGAAATGATACCCGCGAGTATAGTATAGCCATCCCCAAAGGTATTAATCGAGTGCACATCTCTGGAGAAATTCTTCAAAAAGAAAGACCGTTTTTTGAACGCTTCTCTCCGATTGTTCCCCTTATATTTATGATCCTTACTGATGCACAGGGTCATATCGTTGCTTACGCCAACAGCATGGGCTATGACATCGGAAACACATATCTCGAAACACTCACGTGTAATGCGTCAGGAGCATATACTCTTCAGGTAAGGATATACAATGGGATAAAAGGCGGCTTCCTCGTCCAGCGGGGAATATCTTGGTTCGATGCTGATATCAATATCACCGCAACTATCACTGCATTAGGAAACCCGCATCTCCCACTTATCCCAAATCTTTCTATTATCGCACCGTATCTCACCGCAGCCCACGGTGGACTCATTATCGCCAACAACACCTGGGAGCTCACCGATGCATCCTACGCATCAGCTGCCCAAGGTTCAGGGGCCGGCCCCTGGTACAATGAATCGTTACATCCCTTCACGAACACAAAAGTCAACACAACAGTGCAGCAACTCAAGAGAACCTTAGAAACCCTTGGTACCCATGGTCTACTCACTGGGTATCTCAATGGACCAGCCTGGCTTGCCATTCTTGCTGATACCACCATGATTCCGATGTACTATTTCGGTCCCTCGCAAGAGGATATCCCTGACCGAGGGTTGCCATCAGATAACCCCTATTCACTCAACGAGAATCTTTCGGTGGGACGTCTTATCGGTTGGGATATACAAGATGTTTCCGTACTTATTGCACGGACGTTTTTCTATGAAACCCTCTGCGGTCAACCAGAAAACCCAGGTGATTGGCATCATCGATTCAGTTTCGTCTTTGGAGAAGGATTTGGTGAGACCGGAGGAATCTTCCATCAGGTCCCCTATGCCAAAGAAATCAGGAACTACGGGTTTACCTCAAAAGTCTATGGTGACTTCCGGAACAGTCGACAGATTGCGGATTTGTTGCACGTCTATACCGGCGCAAACTACATCGAATACCTCGGCCATGGAGACTGGTTTTGGTTTCCTGCATCACTCTACGGGTTTGATATGTTTTCAAAAGCTGTGGATGTCGCCCATGCAAAGAACTGGGTGTACGACAAACCAAGCATCTTCCTGACCTCAGCGTGTTTAATGGGACGAACCGATGGTCTCCCCCCCCAAATGAACATAGGACTTGCCATGCTTCATGCCGGCTGTAACGGCTTTGTGGGAGCAACAAGAGAAACCGGTCAGGAATCTAGTCTTACTACTCTGGAAAACCATCTGATCGTTGATAACTGGAGTCTTGGGGAAGCATTGCGCGGTGAAAAACGAGTTGATGCAGAACCACCGACCTTTTACGTTCGCGTGTTGTATGGTGATCCTGCATGTAACCCCTATGAGCCACAGCATGGATTCAGCAATCAAGGAAGACCGGTATTCATAGAATCATAAAAAATTTGATTGATAGTTGAAAGGAAAAGAGGACGTAAAATAGAGAAAGGTATTGAGCTGGTGAGGCGAAGAGGAAAAAATGGAAAAACCACACTCCCTCGTATTTTACATCCTCACTTAACAATTGTTAATTCTTGTTTATATGACTTTCGCTTTTTAGAGCCACCAAGGAGGAAAAAACGACTCATTCACCAACCCGAACAAGGAGATTGAGGTAAAAAGATCCCAATTTTAAACGAACACAACTAATACTTACCATATGGGAAATGAGTGACCTTCTCCCCTTCCTTTTTTTGCTCCTCCTTTCTCTCGTAACAAACATTTATAACTCTCCCTCCCATCCTGAAAAGAAGTGATTTATTATGGTTTCAGCACAAGACATCCTTAACACAGAGGTGGTAAAAAGAGACGCAAACGACAACTTCTCCCAAGTAATAAACCTGTTCAACGACACCGATGCCATCATCATCACCGACCATGGCAAATATCATGGAATGCTGTTAAAACGAACACTCATGGAACCAACAGTGACCCTGCAAACAAAACTCCATACCATGCTTTCTCACACACCGAAACTTACCCCCACAACACCTGTGGAAGAAATCGCTCGTGTCATGGTCGAAAATAACGTCTACTATCTCCCTGTCCTTGAAAACGATGTTCTCCTTGGTATCGTCACCGCAGACGATGTCGTCAAAAAACTCACGGAACAAAACATCGGAACGCAGCCAATTAAAACCATCATGTGCACCAACCCATTGTCCGTAAGCCCACATGAGACTATCGGGAAAGTCCTTCACCTGTTCCGACAAGAAAATATCTCATACCTCGCGGTTGTTGATCATAATAACGTTGTCGGTGCAATCACCATCAACACCATCATTAACAACGTCCTCCATGCACACAGCAACGTCGAAGGACGCGACGGTTTTGAATCAGAAAAAAGACAAAAACTTGACCTTCCCGCAAAAACTATCATGCAAGAACAACCCTTGCTCTTATCACCAGAAACTACTATCCGGGATGTCCACACCAAGATGCACAAATCCGAGCTCCCTGGGATACTCATCGGAAAAGAAAACCATCTGCACGGCATCGTCACGCATAAAGAATTTCTCGCACCATACGCAGGATTCGAAAAAGAAGAAACCATCGCCATTCAATTCCATCACCGCAACAACAAAGTCGAAGGTTTCGATAAAGAACAAACAGTCCAATTCCTGAGAGAAGAATTCTTGAAAAACTACGAAAAATACCTTGTGGTCGGCTACCTCCATGTCTCCCTTGAGCAGCACAAAGAAATCAAACAAGGACTCTTCAGAGTCGTCTGCGAAATGAAACTTTCTGGAAAACCTGGTGTCTTCTACGCGACCCAAGAGGGTTACGGTCCTATGCAGGCAATGAGAAATGCGTTCCTCGCCATCGAACATCAAATCAACAAAGTAAAAAAAACCTAAACAAGAACTAGTGACAACAAAAGATAATTCCTTACTTTTTTGTTGCCACGACAACCTTCACCGGTAATCTCCACAGAGACAGATCTGCGACATCTACCGGTTGAAAACCAGCGGCAAAAACTGCTTCTTCAACGAAAATTGGTCGGCAATCAACCAACCGAGGAAACCATCGATGCGCCCATTCATATATCCTAATCATCACCTTAGCATCCTGTTTTTTTGATAATGAAACCACTCCAATTCGTCCATTGTTTCGAAGAACTCGATGACACTCAGATAACAGTATTGGGATTTCTGGGGTATCAAAAAGCTCGAGGGTAAAATTCATTATTACCACATCAACAACATTATCATCAAATGGAAGATGTATCGCATCACCACATCGAAGGCCAACACGATCTTTAAACCCTGCGGTTTTCACTTTCTCCTGTGCAACCTCACACATGACCTCTGAGATATCAATTCCGTAAACCCTCCCCGGATTACCGACTAATTCGGCCAAGTTCAGAAGACACGATCCTGTTCCAAAACCAATCTCAAGCACCTGTTCTCCTTCTTGAACACGAAGCTTTTGCATACACACCTCCCAGCACTTCTTCTCAGACGTCCCAGCCAGAAGATCATACCATCGACTTATCTGATTGTAAAACGCTTTTGCTTCCTCCCGTGTTCGAGTTACCCTGCTGATTTCCATCGCATCAACCTCGGTCCATTATTGCTGGTCATTATGCTTATCATCGACAATTCGATACGACGTCGTAATTGGTACCGATGGATTCAACATCGCGGACACAGGACAGTATTTCTCCTGCGAAAGCTCAATTGCCCGCTTTAAATGCACCGGGTTCAACCCGTTACCAAAGAACACGAACTCTAGATGGATTTTCGTAAAAACCTTTGGATGCGTCTCAGACCGTTCCGCATCAATATGAATCTCAAAGCCTGTCAATCGAACTTTTTTCTTTTCTAAAATCGATACGACATCGCATCCGGTACAACTCCCCAATGCAAGCAATACAAACTCCATCGGATGCGTAGCCGCGTCAGATCCTGCAAACTCTTTTTTGCTGTCAACCGGCACCCAATGGTTACTTTCCCCTTTTCCGATAAAAGAACAGCCTTCTATCTGTTTCACCACTGCCTTCATAGATCTTCCACTCCTCTCTTGTATTAACTACTAAGGTATAAATCATGTCTCTATGAAAATGAAATCAACCCCTTGTTTTATCCGGGGCGTTTCATATTTCTTTAAGAATGACGTATAGCGAAGCATCAAACAGATGAAACCTCGTGTTCACTGAAAATCCTTGGTTGTTTCTGGATTCCATACATTTAAATAAATAAATTATTATGTTTTTTAATTGATGAAAATAAGTGCTTCCAAAAAATCAATGGATCTCCTTGCATTTTTCCTTTGTTTTTCTCTCTTGCTTCTTCCGCCTGCTCTTGGGTCGTCGTCCTCTCATTATATAACCGCAACACAAAAGTCTGCAGTCATACGCATATCACCTGATCTTCCCGAGATGTTTGTGCAGGTCAACGAATCACGATTACGATCCTACGTTCAAATTATCCAAGAGTTCGGTCCACATCCTACAGGATCACCAGGACTTGATGCCCTCGGTGATTATCTCTACGGTGAATTAACTGCAATGAATATCTCCGTGAAATATGACCCGTGGCATGAGAAACAAAAGTCTGGGAAAAACATCGTGGCAACATTACCAGGAATTCATTCAGCTACTACAACAGTTTTAATCTGTGCGCATTATGACAGCCTTGCTATTTCACCAGGCGCAGAAGATGATGGCTCTGGAGTTGCCGCTGTTCTGATGATCGCCGATATCATGCATCATTACTCCTTTAACACGACTGTAAAATTCGTCTTGTTTTCAGGAGAAGAACAGGGACTTCTTGGAAGCCGAAGCTATGCAAAAAATGCGTCAGCCACCAACGATAACATTATTGGTGCCCTTGCTCTTGACAAAATCGGTTACGCGGTTACCAGCGAAGAAGGAAACAGCCTACGGCATCATGCGAACCCTGCGTCAGCATGGATGGTGAATATCAGCCGATCTGTCGCATGCCGATATCCCAATGAAATTGGACTTTACGTTCTTCGTCTTCCCGAGGATCCAGAAAGCGACCATTTTTCTTTTGTTGAACAGGGATATGCAGGAAGCGATTTTGTAAGAAATGCAACCAACCCGTTCTATCATACCTCGGAAGATATCGCTGATCATATGAATTTTTCCTATCTGACCAAAGTCTGTAAACTTGCCCTGGGAACCATTGCTTCGATGGCTTGTTTATATCCCAAGCTTAGCAATCATGATATCAAAATAATGATGCAAGGATCACGGTTGTCAAATCCTGCGCAATTCTCTGTTTTTGTGGAAAATATCAATGGCGCTGCGGATACCGCGAATGTCACCATCACTGTTACGATGAAGCATCTCCTTAGAAGAGGATATGTTCAAACCATCAAACAAGGGATTACCTCTCCCTGCAACTGGAGTGTTATTAAAGAAATCAAACATTCATGGGAATTCGATGTCGCGGGTCGAAGTTTTTCCCGAGGATTTTTCAAACTCGAAGTAATACTTTCTGGGAGAGCAGATGATCTGTATCTCTATATCACACAACAGACCTACGGGGTCATACTCAGTCCATTTCGAGTATTGATGATCCCTCGCCTATAGCATTATTTTCTTTTACGAATACGTATAATGGGAAGTAAATTGCTGATGAGGATTTGGGAGGAAAGAATAAAAGATACGCTCATCAGCAATTACACCTCTCTACATTAACAATTGTTAATGCCCTATATAAAAGTTTCGATTCCAGGAGAAACATCGCATGAGACGAACAGACAAAGAAATAACCAACAGGAGAGAAATCGATATGATCCTCTCAAAAGCAACCGTATGTAGAATCGGGCTTATTGACCGCAACATCCCCTATATCGTCCCTTTGAATTTCGGTTATAAAAACAACTGTCTTTATTTTCATTCAGCACCCATTGGAAAAAAAATCGAGCTAATTACAAAGAACAACATGGTCTGTTTCGAAGTCGATATTGACCATGAAATCATTGATTCCGGAATCCCGTGTAAATGGTCATCGAAATATGCAAGTGTCATCGGATACGGAAAAGCAAGTTTCATTACAGATCTGGCACAGAAAAAGGATGCATTACATTGTATTATTGATCATTACGCTCCCAGAGCATCACCCACCTTTCCAGAAAAAAACCTCAAAGTGGTCACCGTGATTAAAATTGAGGTCAGCCATGTAACAGGAAAAAAATCAAGGTAAAAATCCTGTGGATATCATAGTCTTGAGTATTGAAGCCTGACTTTTGGATTTTTTTCCCTGCATACTACAAACATAACCAGCCTATTTCATATCCTGCATGGAACAGCATTCTCAGTAGTTTGTGAGATCATTTCAAATCTTGTTTACACCTATCCTTATATTTAATAGCGATGAAAATCTCATTTTTAGCATAATATTTAGAAGAGTACCGCGAGGAATTTTAGTCTATACAAATATTTAAACCATTATATTATTATATATTTATTAATGGTTAGTATCGACAACAAAAGAGGTTTGAAATATTTCTTATTCGGAAGCCTCTATTTTTCAGAAGGTTTAATGATTGCAGTAACAACAGTAGCGACATTACTGTATCTAAGGGAAAAGGCAGTTCCCATACCAATCACCACACTTATTGTTGGTATCGTCAACATACCTTGGATGCTCAAATTTGTTTGGGGCCCAGTGATTGATTATTTTAAAAGATTTGGAAGAAAAACCTTTATCATACTCGGAGGAACACTCTCTGTTTCTTGTATGTTTTTAGTATCTCTTGTTGATCCAAGTGTTTCACTTTTACCTTTTACTCTCCTGATATTCCTCAGTCATGTTGGCATCGGTTTCATCGATGTTTCAACAGATGCATGGGCTATCGATGTGTCAACAGATAAAGACCGGGGAAAAATCAATGGTTCGATGTTTGCAGGTCAATACTCAGCCTGGGCTATTGGCGCAGCTGTTTTTCCTCTCATTGGCTCTCATTATGGTTATCACTCTGTCTATATTATAAACGCAATTTTGATTCTCCTGATTCTTCTTTTTCCTTTCATTGTCAAAGAAACAGTTATATCTAAGGTAAAACAAAAGATAGCATCTCTCGTTTTTAAAGAATTTAAGAAAAAGACTGTTCTGTTGGTTGCGATTTTTTCCCCACTTGTTTTTATGAATGAGGGGATTATGTCTTATGTTATGCCTATTTTTATGAGAGACAGTCTTGGTATTAGCGATGTTCAGATTGGTTTTATTTCGATGATTCTCCCTGTTTTTCTTGCAGTCGGTTCTCTTATTGGTGGTGTTGCAACCGATAAGATTGGGAGGAAATCAACACTTTTTATTTTCATTGGGTTAAATATCGTGTTTACTGCTTCTCTGATTTTTGCCGATTCGTGGTGGAAATTATCAGTAATTTATGGTATCATAGGGTTTTTGATGGGAGGTCATTCAACAGCGTCTTGTGCACTTTTTATGGATGTAACAAATCCGAGGATTGGTGCGACGCAATATGGTATTTTAACAGGGATAGCAAATGTTGGTTTAAATGGTGGTGGAATGCTCACAGGTTCTCTGGTTGTTGCACTTGGTTTTGGTCGTACTTTTCTGTATGCTGCTTGGGTTTTTGGTCCTGCATTGCTCGTGTTGTATTTTATTCAAATCAAAAAAGGGAAATAATTTTTTTTAAAAAAAAACTCACACAATCTGTCAAATGAGGATAAAGAAAAGATTAGATTCGATAAGATACTCAGAGAGTAATCGACCTGAAAAACATTTAAAACATAATTGTATGTCAGAATCAGTGTATTCCTGTTGGGCCAGTGGTCTAGTGGTTATGAGACCAGAAAAAGCGCCCACAAAAGCGACGGTATTATCGACGAATTTTTTCCTCTCTTTTTTTCTTTTTTAGAAATTACAATACTCTCGCTTTTCGTTTATGTGAGGATGACATAGATAAAATAGATATCTAGAAGAATATATACGATAAAAACACAGGTAACGGCACGAAACACAATCGGCAATATTTTTGTTGAATCGGCGTGATATTTCATCAGACTCCATACTCCTACTATCACTGGTAACATAGAGAAAAGCGCGATTAACCAAAAGTTCAACGCCACGGTAAGAATGGGAAATAACGCAAAGAGAACAAAACAGAAAATTACCAGACATGTTGAAATCAAACCAAGGAGTAAGCCAAGGCGTTCACCTCTTCGAACAACAAAGGTACGTTTTTGACCTGTGCTATCTGCGTTTTTATCAGGTAATTCGAGATACAGACTTATAGTAAAACCAAAGAGCATTAACGGGACGGAAAACAAAACAAATGGAGCGTCAATCGTTCCCCGCATTAGAAAATACGCAAGACCCGGGATAATAAAACCTGCCCCAATCATCGTCGTAAATTCACCAAAACCACGATATACGAGTTTTACTGGTGGTGATGTATAACACCAACCTAAAAAATTCCCTAAAAGAACGTAGAGGAAAAAGGTTATTGGATAGGAAAACACCACCATACATACAAAACCAAGTAGGATCGATACACTATAGAGAGCGGTTGCAACATGTCGTGTTGTTTTCATGAGCTCCGGATGATCAATAAGGATACTGCTTCCTCCTGAAAAAAACGTATGTGTCGCATATCTGTCGATAGCAACGTCATTGTAATTATTGGTATATATTGCAGCAAGAACCCCGGAAAAAAGAATTATGTACCCTATGGTGAATTTCACTACGTCAAACGATGCACCGACCACCACGGCAAATAATGCACCTAGTACATAGACAAGGATTACAGTATGTGCGATGAGGCGACCAAGTTTTACGATACGTATGAATTTGTCAAGGACCAATGCAGCTTCCTCTACTGTTTTTTTAACAAGAGCTCTTATGATATCGCTATGGAACTGGTGATTATTTGTGATTTTTGGATGAATCCCCAGAGGATACAGTAGGCAGATACCGTGAGTGTATCACCAGGGTTTACGGTGACATTATAGGTGTAAGAAAACAGTAATATACGAGGTTGACTTGGGTAAAGATGGGCTTGGTACACCGCCCCGTTTTTATCGATTTCTACTCGATAGACGTAGTGGATTTTCGTCGCGGGGGAGAAATGCATGATAGTGACTTTGAGGGTATGTGTAGAAGCCTGGTATTGGAGTTTGAGGTATCGTGGTGCGGTTGCATTTGTTTGGAAGCAAATCATGGTGGTGCTGAGGAGGGCGGCAGTAAAAAATGCTAGATATTTAATGTGTTTCATGGTGTCACCTCTTAGACTCCTACGATATGCCAGACTTCACCTGTTTTGATCAGGGAGCCTGGGATGTGTTGGGTAAGCACGTAGAGTTCTCCTGCCTCGTCTTGGCCTATTGCTTGGATGTAATGGTTGAGTGTTTTATCGGGTTGTAGTTTGAACTCATTGTTTATCCAGGTGTTCGGGCTGGTCTCCTGCAGGTAGAAGATTTTGCCTCGTCCTTGGAAGAAGGTGTCGCTAAAATCAGCGTAGATGTATTTTCCTTGCAGGGCTGGGGATTGTGCTCCGCGGTAGACGTAGCCACCGATGATGCAATGACCGACGTAATGGCTGTAGTCATAGATTGGTGGGGTGAGCATGCTGAGGTTAATGTGCAATGTATCAGCGAGGGCAGGATCATATAAGTGGTCCCCTTCCATGATCCTCCACCCGTAATTTTTACCGTTTTCAACGATGTCGATTTCTTCCCATTTGTCTTGACCGACGTCTGCGGCGTAGAGCCACCCGGTGACATTGTCAAAGGAGAATCGGAAGGGGTTGCGGAACCCGTACGCATAGATTTCATCGTTTCCGTCCACGCCGACAAATGGGTTGTCTGGTGGGATGGCATAAGGAGAGCCGTGGTCAACGTCGATGCGGAGGATTTTTCCAAGGGAGGTGTTGATGTTTTGTCCATTTCCTATGGGTCCATGTTGGTCTCCTTCTCCTCCACCGTCTCCGACACCTATGTAGAGCATGCCGTCTGGTCCGAACGCGAGTTGTCCTGCATTGTGATTGGCTTCGGGTACGTCAATACTGAGGAGTATTTTTTCTGTGGTAGGGTCTGCTTTATCAGAGTTGAGTGGATCGACTTTGTATTCTGCGATGATGTTTTCATGGTTCACCCCCGATGTCGTTGGGGGAGCACTATAATAGACAAAAAATCGCCCGTTGTGGACATAATCCGGGTGGAACGTAAGTCCAAGAAGTCCTCGTTCGTCGTAGACAGGACTGATTTTTATCATTTTACTGGAGACGTCGAGGAAGGGGGTAGCTAGGAGTGTTCCGTTTTTAATGATTCTGATCTGACCAGTTTGTTCGACAACAAACAGTCGGTGTGATCCGTCGTCCGCATGGGTTAATAGTAAAGGTGATTTTAAACCACTAGCGATTTTGTCGAGACGAATCGTTAACGCGCCGTCAGTGCCTGGGAGAATGAGTACGGTGAGTACTTTCATTTTCCCTTGTTTTATTTCCGTGGTTGTGTTCGCATTTGAAGCATTGACGGTGGCAGTTACTTTTGTTGTTCCAAATCCGATGACAAACGGGATTGAGACGATGATGCTTTGATCAGGGAACATGACCGGGATGTTCCCAGATGCTTTTCTCCCAAAGAGAATAAGTCCACCATTCAAATTGATACTCCAATGAACAGCAGTTGCATTCACGAGTCCTTTGTTATGGATAACGGCATGGACACCGAACAGTTGAAAGAGATGGTAGGCAACGTCGAAATCTCTGTTCATGATTTCTATTTGTAAGGTTGTCTCATCTGCTGTGTTTGCAACAGTTGATGTGGTAGGGTGCGTTTCTGCTACAGCAAATCCCATGGTAATTACTAGCGTAACAATTACAATACCAACAAGTTTCTTCCTCATGGTTTTCTCCTAGCTTATTTATTCTATTATCCTATATAAGTATAATTCAAAAACGATATAAGAACGCATAAATAATAAATGAAAACTCTTGTTTGTCTATCTTGATTTTACTTCATAAAATACTCATAAATATTCACATAAAAACAAATTCTTAATGATGTGTTCTTTTGTTAAAAAAAATTCTTCCTCCATTCATATTGAAAATGAATTCATTCAAGGTCATAATGATTTTATAGAACCATATGATATGATTGTGGAACATGTTGTGTATATTGTTGCTCCTCATTGGACTTCTTGTCTTTTTTGCCTCACATGTTCCCATCAGTCTTTTTGTATTAGATTCTTCGCAAGACTTCGAAGCAAAGCAGAATTATCTAAAGACCAGGGTGAAACCCAAACAAAAAGAAAATAATGATTGTTTGATAATCATCGACAAAGGTAGCAGCTATGGATTACCAATTAAAACCGACAGATCTGATTTTATCTGGAGACACGAAGGTAATGGCGGTCAAAGCGGGAATAAAGCGCAGCGTTTACCCATATCTTATAAAACCTAGTGCAATCACGGATGGATTTAACAGACTGGTGAATCCACGGATCCTACAACGACAAGCACGACATAAGAACATCGAGACAACACTGAGATATGACCACACAAGTGATAAGATGACGAAGGATTATTTCAACAAGGTTCAATCAAAAAACATCGATACTCTCTCAGCTGAGGATAAAGCAAGGGTGTGGCTCGATAAACTCCTCTCCAATGAAATCGACCTTAAAACATTTAAAACAGGAATGGATGTCATTTTACCACCGAGGCGAAAAGATGAAGACATTGGCTACTTTTAAGCCAGTGGTCATATCTCAAGCCAGTGGTAATACGATATGGGCCAGTGGTCTAGTGGTTATGACCACAGAAAAAGCGTCCATTAAATCATCGGTATTCTCGGCGAATTTCTTTCCCCTCTTTTTTTCCTTTTTTATTATTTTGAATGAGGTTTATATTATAATTATAAGAAATTAATTCAGTGTCGCAAGACAAAACGACCGAGCATCTTCATCATTTATTAAATCTAGAGAAGGATGACTGAAAATCATAAGACCTTGACGTTTAAATAATGTACATTGATACCCAATTTCTTCTAAATATTTTTTTGCATATTTCATTCTATTGGAGATTTCATTTGTAGGTACTTTTGGTTCTAACTTCTCAGCAGCTGTCCCTGGTCGACAGGAAAAAGAATAAATGTATCCCAAATGAAAATTAATATCTTTAATAGAATGTAAAGTTTCTTCAAATTCTTCTTTTAATTCTGTTGGAAAACCGTTGATACATTCCGTTGCCAATAAGAGATTTGGGTATGATTCTCGTAATGTAGAATATGCGTTTTTTATTCTTTCCATATCAGGATATCGATGCATGAGTGTCAGGATTCGTTTATTTCCTGATTGGATTGATGAACTAATACCCCGGATTTTTCCTTTTTGTAACACATTGTTTAGCCGATCTTGATAAATCACAACCCATGCCGGGTGGATATTTCGTATATGAATCGTATACTCCCCAGGGATATCGGTTATCGTGTTTAATAATTCAGGTAGATTAGTTCCAATATCCGTTCCATATGCACCTATATCATCCGCATCAAAAATGAAGTGTTTATAATGTTGGCTCAAACCATTTTTAAACTCATTTACGATGGTATCCACTGGTTTACTTTTTAGAGGTCCAATTGCTTTTTTAATAATACAATATGAACAATTCCCTAAACACCCCCAGGCAGGTCGTATAAAGAACGAATTTTTATGTAGTTTTAAATTAGGATTCCATCTCTCCCGGATATACATCATCGAGATATAACTCCGTGTACTCCGGAGACAATTTGATGATTCCTTTTCAAAAATACGACCAAGAACATGCGAACCAATCTTTTTCTGTATTCTGCCAATCAAAGGGACCAATACAAGTATCTCTCTCATCGCACGTAGAGAAGAGTACTCATTTGCATTTTCCCAAGGAGCATTTCCATCTTTAATATCTGCGAATTTTACAGCGTTTTCTGGAAACAATCTATCAAATTGATCTAGTTCTTCGGTGCTAATCATTTTTCCTGAAAAGATGTTTTTGAGTTCTTTCGTTTCTATTTTCGGTAAACAACCTGTTACAATCAACTCTGCATTGTAGTTTAAAAATCTCTTTGTCATTTCTAAGGCGCGTTCTGCATGTCTTGTCGTATAGGCACAAGTAATAAGAATAATTAATTGAGCATCCTTCGGATTAGTCACAATTTGATAACCATTTTTTATAAAATAGTCACGAAATCGATTTGCGTCGAGTCTTCTTCTATTGCATGTCCAACTTTCGTAAATGAAAACTCTTTGTTTTTGCATATATCAACCGATTTTTTTCCAATCTTTCTTAATCTTCTTTATTTTCTGTCTTATTTATTTCACTTTGTTCTGTTAAATGATATTTGTATGGTTAAAGAGATATAAGATTCTTATTCGTGGATTATTTGTTTATTTCTGGGGGAAATATTTGAAGTCAATCGGTATTTTTTGTATTAAAAATTGACATTTCCCACTGATTGTGCGAGGAATATTATCGACATAATCAAGTGAGATTGATATATCGTTTCTAAATCTTTTTTGAAAACCGTCTTGTATACAATCATCATCTTTTATTGTATATCCTTCATCCTTTTTTATTCGAACAATAATCTCTCCAGGAATTTCTTGGTAAAGCTGACATTCTTTCACCTGATTGGAACAATGAGCAACTAAACCATAAACTCCTGTAAGTGGAATGAACCGTCCCGTTTTTGATACTATAAACTCTTGGAGTCTCCCTTCAATATTCCTTAACAATTGATAGTGTCTCCCACAGCTACAGGTCTCCGAGGTATATATACCAATATCACCAGTGCGATATCGGATAAAAGGGAAATTAAAATTCGTAAAACCTGTTCCGACAATTTCACCTAACTCTCCTTCTTTTTTCACTGGTTTTCCATCTGTTCCAATCAGTTCAGTGATCCCGTATTCAGGAAAAATATGATAATAATGGCTTTTTTCACATGTTGTGGCAAATACAGTTTGCTCCCTATGATTGTAATAGGAATACACATTACAATGGAATATATCTTCTAAAAGGTCTCTCTGCCAATCGTAAAGTGTTTCTCCAGAACAAATAATTGCCTTCATTTTTGGAAATGAGGGAATATTGTTTTTTTTCATGAAGAGAGCAAGAAGTGTAATTGCTGAGGGATATGCTACTATAAACTTTGGTTTGTGTTTATTGATTTTCTTGACGTAAAATGATAGGTTTTCATCAGTTAATGTAAAGGAGGATAATAAAAGGATCCGTCCGAATAATTGATATTTCCAAGGAATGTCATTACCAACCAGAAAAACATATCGGTCGGTAAAATGACAATCAGCTCGATCAAGAAATGCTCTATAAAACGCGAGATATATAACAAGAGAAACGCCTTTCTCAATATAAAACGTTAACGGGAATCCGGTAGATCCTCCAGTTGTTATTGTTTCAAAAGTATGTTTGGAGCAATTCTTTGCTTTTAATTCATTTATTTGTTTTTTTACTATGTCCCGGGTTAGAAATGGTAATTGTTGTAACTCATCTAAAGAACGAATGTTTTTAGGGTGGATGCCTATTGTATCGAAAACCGTTCGATAATATGGAACATTGTCGTAGGCATGATGTAGTAATTTGTTCAATTGTGCTAGTTGATATTGCTCTAATTGCTCTTGACTCCACCATTGTGATTTTTGAAGGAGCGAGTAGGTTCTTCGATAGTATTTATGATACAAGATGGTTGTGAGGGCGCTGCCAATCACTGTGTCTTTATTGAAAAAACGCTCCCACATTCCTTTCATATTATACCGCCTTTAAATATTACTATTATTCTTCAATACTTCACTTATAGATAATATTTTCTCTAGCAGAACTTATAAAAAGAAATAATACGATGTTTTTCTAGTTCATTAAATTTAATAACTAGTCATTATCTATAATCTATGATATGCGTGGGTCCATAGAGGACAATAAATATAAAACAACTTTCTCTGAAGAATGCCGTTCCAAGGCAGAACGATTTTTAATCATTTTACTTATATTCCGAAACTACTTATTTGAAGTCGTACAGATAATAAAAAATTTACAGAAAGATACCAAGAAATACAAGCTCTCTTCATTTTCCATCCTTTATAATACGTTGATAAAATATCCACTACTTGGCTTTCAGCCCTCTGCTTTTTTCATGTATCGTCTCTATAAGAATTCTTTTACCGAATATCTTACACTTTTTGAAGAAGTAAATTGTGTGGCAAAAAAAAATAAACATAAACCGAATCTTTTAGATAATAAACTCGATTTTAAACTACATCTTTGTGACATGATACGAACCCCGAAACTGATTGCTTTTTTTGATATTGGTACTAAAAAAATTTCGTATGTGGCTGAACCAAATTCTATAAAAGTTGTCATAAAACCAATTGCAGGTATGGGTGGAATTGGAATTCGCATCGTCCCTTCGAAAAACTATAAGGAAGCATTGCAACAGAACCACAAGAAGTGTATCGTAGAAGAATTTATTGAACAACATAACCTTATGAACGCTATTTTCAATGGATCGGTAAATACCCTTCGCGTTTTAACACTTAAAGAAAACAATGAGATTACTATACCATCGGTGATCCTACGAGTAGGGAGAATAACAACGCATCATGTTGATAATATAGCTCAGGGCGGTATATGTATCGGAATCGACAAAGATTCAGGAACACTTGGAAAAGGATATACCTTTTATGAATACGACCATTGTGAATATACATCTCATCCTGACACCAACTACAAATTTTATAGAAAAAAAATCCCCTATTTTCAGGAAGCGAAAGACCTTGCGGTTACTGCACACAAATGTTTTCCAATGTTTATTATCGTTGGATGGGATATCGCAATTACAGAGACAGGTCCTATCCTCATCGAGGGGAATCGTGTACCGGATTTGAGCTTGCATCAAATCTTCGCACCTCTAAAAGAGAGACTTATTACAATATTGCAGTTAAATATGAAGAAACAGTATAAAAAAAGCTAGACTATCATAAGGATAGTTTATTAAAGGAAATCACATTTAATTTATAAGATACCTTTTATGAGTATCTTATCGAAACAGATAATAGGAGAGTTAGTGATATTTCCTTGGTCGTCTTAACAATGTGTTTGCGGAGGGAGGAATTATAAAAATCCTATTGGTATCGCCAGTAGAATCCTCATTTATCGGGAATTTCAATATAGCGTATGGTATAGCACCACCACTTGGTCTATTATATCTAGGTAGAATTCTTGAAGATGATGGGGAGAAAGTTGATGTTCTTGATTTTTCCGCTGAAGAATATTCAGCACAGAAATTGCGAAGAGCCCTCTCCTCAGTCGATGTTGTTGGAATGAGCGTTGTTAGTCCTTCATTGGAAAAGGCACATGAAATAATTCAGATTGTGAAGGAGAAAGACCCGGAAATACCGACGATTATTGGTGGTCCTCATTGTATGATTTTTCCAGAAAAAGCACTCAAAGAAACAGGAGCAGATATTAGTGTTCAAGGAGATGGTGAACTCGTTATCACGGAACTTAAAAAAGTATTTACTGGGAAAAAATTACTATCTGAAATTCCTGGGGTGTTTTACCAAAAAGATAATATAATTAAAAAAGGTGCCCCAGTAAAATTTATTAAAGAATTAGATTCCGTTCCCTTCCCAGCACGGCACCTTGTGAAAAAATATTTATATGGTAAACCTTGGAAACCTAGTATTAAAAAAGGGGAGTTCACCTCAATTGTCACAGGAAGAGGATGTCCGTTTAACTGTAGCTTTTGTTCTCGTGGAGCAGTAACGTTCTATCAACATCGTGGAAGATCAACATCCGGTATTCTTGATGAACTCCGTGACATCCATGTAAAAGGGTACAAATATATTGCTTTTATGGATGATTCATTCCTGTCAAATAAAAAGCAAGCACATGTGATCTTTGATACTATTATAAGCGAACAGTTGGACATGAAGATCTATATCACTGCATCGCGATGTGATTCAGCAGACAAAGACCTATATCAAAAAATGAAACGTGCGGGTGTTATTAGAATTCAATTTGGTTTGGAATCGGGAAATCAAGATGTCCTTGATTTCTACAATAAAAAAACGACAGTTGAAAAAATCAGGGAGGCGGTTAATCTTAGTCAAAAAAGTGGTTTTATCACCTGTGGGACTTTCATTTTAGGAGCTCCGTTCGAAACGTATCAACATTTTGATAAAACCATTGAATTCGCAAAATCAATCCCTTTAGATGCCATTTCTTTCTTACCATTACGATATATGGCTGGTGCTGATCTTTGGACAGACGCAGTCAACAATGGAAAAATCACCAGTGATGAGTATATTGTAATTGCTGATTCTAAAAGAAACTTAGGGAAATATACACAAAAAGAACTCTTAAAATATTGTAAAAAAGCTAATCGGGCATTCTATTATAGACCTAATTTTGTTTTCAATCTTCTGAAATATTCTTTACGAAAAAATGATTTTTCGTTACCACAAATCTACATCTCCATCATTGCATCCTCAATAAAAAGAAGTCTCTCGTCCTTACGATCTAAATCTCTAGATAATATACATACCCAACAAGAATCTGATACTGTGCTATAAATTAGTTAGAAATCGTTATGGGCTGCTGAAATCAATGAAAAACTATTACACAGGAGAAAATCATATATGTTCGTATAAAATTTTGATTGATAGTGGATTGTGGTCTTGCGAAGCTAACTTAGTAAGTTGTTCACGGATCTATCGCTATCTCATCGAAAATGGACATGAAATAACCTATGATGCTTCCCAAGCAGATTTTATAATAATTAATTCTTGTGGTGTAGTAAAAGGAGTTGTAGATCGATGCCTTCACCTCTTCCATACCTATACCTCTTTAAAAAAGAAAGAAGCAATCATTATCATGTTTGGATGTCTTGTAAAAATTGATAGAGAACTACTAGCCCCTTTAGACCTCTTACTTATCGGGCCTGACGAAAGTAATAAATTAGATGAATATTTCTTCACAAAATTTAAATTTGAAACAATTGCCCCCTATTGTGATGATGAAACAAAATTAACATTAATTTCAGAAAAATCACAATTTGATTTCTATGAAACTATCCCTTTTGGTGTTTCTAAATTGCTTTCTCGTTTATCTACAAGGTTTAGATTAAACTATAATCAAATAATAAAAAGTGTGACATACCAAAATAGAATATTTATTTCAATAGCACAAGGGTGTTTAGGAAATTGTAGCTATTGCGTGATTAAAAAAGCAAAAGGAAAAATCAAATCTAGAAAAATTATTGATATTTTATCAGATATTAAACAGGATAATAATACATCAAAAACTGTTCATTTAGTTGCAGATGATTGTGGATGTTATGGTTATGATATTGGTACAAACTTATTTGAATTATTATATAAGATTCAAAAGGAATTTCCGGAATTATCAATTGATTTAAATAATCTTAATCCTAATTGGTTGGAAGATTCTCCAAAAGAATATGTTAAACTTTTCAGGGATATAAATATTAATTTTGTAAAAATCCCTTTTCAAAGTGGTTCAGATAAAATTATAAAGAATATGAATCGGAATTATAATATTAAAAAAGTTCAAAGTATTATTTCTCGAATAAAAAAAGTATCACCAAAAACCTTAATAATGACACATTTTATTATTGGATATCCTGGAGAAAATACCATTGATTTTATAAAATCTATTTCCGCTAGTAAATATTTTGATTACCCCCTTCCATTTAAATATTCAAAAAATAAAGGAACAATTAGTTCAACTTTACCAAATCAAAAATCTGAACTTATAATATCGATTCGATATACTATTTTTCTTTTATATCTTAATATTTATTTGTTAATCAAACTATTTACGTCTTCAAACCCAAAGAACAATTAATGATTTAGTTAAAGAAGATATGTTTTTCTTTTTGATAATCATTTGTATGGATTTATTCGATTTTTTAAGGTCAAAAAATCTTTTCCGGGTTTATGCATTTACATACATTATCTTCTTGGATTTCCTACCGAAACCAAAGAAGAAGTTGAACACTCGTTGTCTTTTATTAAAGAGGGTAAAATCAATGGAGGATATATTTTTCCATTTTCGTGTAAATCTAGAATCCAAGCAGAAAAAATAAAACTAGCAATTCCTAAGGATGAAATATCAAGAAGATTGATATATGTTAAAAATCCCTGAAAAAAGCAGGATATAACGTAGATTATTTTCCAGGTATGGATTGCTATATGTTTAATAAAAAAAATATCTAATTTAAATCTCTTTTTAAGAAGCGCACCTGTATATTTTTGCATATCAATATTAAGATATATTTAACTTTATGTCAAAAAAATATTAGAATGATATCAACCATATCAATTTAGATGAATATATTATTTTTAATCCCAGCTATACCGGGATCAAAAAATAATAAAATTACTTTTTCAAATTTATTATGGAAAGTAATTTTTACACCGCCTCTCACCTTTGAAATGCTTGCTGCAGTTACTCCCCTCGAGCATACAATTACATTACTCGATGAACGAATAGAAAATATTGATTTCAGTAAACACTACGATGTGGTAGGTATTACTACAATAACACCTGTAGCACATAAAGCATATGAAATTGCCGATGAATTCCGACGACGAGGTATGAAAGTCGTACTTGGAGGATGGCACCCTTCTATTTTTCCTAATGAAGCAAAACAACATGCGGATGCCGTTGTTATCGGTGAAGGTGAAAACAGTTGGTCGCAGCTGTTACAAGATCTTAAAAAAGGTACATTGCGGTCTTTTTATAATCATGATCGACCAATTGATTTACAATCACTCCCACCCCCAAGAAGAAATTTCTCACATAAGGGGGGATTTATCATCGGTGAAATTCAAGCTACGCGAGGATGCACTATAGGTTGTCAGTATTGCGCGATTACAAATCGTCCATTCGGTCGTGTCTGGCGTTTTAGGTCAATAAATGATATTGTTAAAGAAATAGAAACAATCCCACAAAAATTCTTGTATTTTTGTGATCCATCTCTTACAGTGAATCCGCAATACACCAAACAACTCTTTAGAGCATTAAAACATTTAAATAAAAAAATATTTTGCAATGGCAATACTGATATTTTACATCGTGATGAAGAACTCATAAAACTATCAAGTGAGGCAGGTTGTGTAGAATGGTCTATAGGATTCGAATCAATATCCCAAATGAATCTTGATAGTATCGGAAAAATAACCAATAAAGTACATGACTTTCCTGCAACTGTAAAAAAAATTCATGATTATGGAATTGCTGTGAATGGAAATTTTATCTTTGGAATGGATGAAGATCATCCAGATGTGTTCGATAAAACCATCGATGCCGTGAATGATTGGGAATTAGATTTATCGGCCTTCAGTATCTTAACACCGTTCCCTGGGACGCCTCTCTTTGAACGCATGGAAAAAGAAAAGAGAATATTAACGAGAGATTGGTCACAATATGATCTACGACATGTCGTCTTTCAACCGAAACACCTATCAATAGAGGAACTATCTGAAGGGACCAAGAGAGTTCACGACGAAGTATATACTTTCCTTAAGAAGGTGAAACGATCTGTGAAATGCTTACGTTTCGGTCCGTATACATTTTTTACGAACGGCCTTCAAAATTTCGTTATTTAAAAACTAGAACATTGTCCGATATTCCTGCTGAAGATATTCGTATCGAACGGAAGGCTGGACTAGGACTTACTTAATCATACCTTAATCAAAAATTTAATGGAAAATAGTTAAAATTACCTTAAATAATCAGAGAAATGGCAAAAATTTATTATATAAGCTCATTCAATTGCATTCTATCAATTACAATGGAAGAAGCCTAATATTGGTCTATATATAGAATGGAAGGAGGACGCTCGGAATTGAAGGAGAATTAAATTGAATTCGGCTCTTAGAACAACTATCGTATAAGATCTTCAAATGATGTTCAATAAAAAAATGATTTGAAATTATACGAAGGAGTTAGAAAGGGGAAGAGGTGTAACGTGAACAATGTTCTTGTAGTCGATGCACATTTAAAAGCATCCCTTGCCGTTATTCGTTCATTAGGAAAGAGGAACATAAACGTAACAGCAGGAAGTGAAATGAAATCTGCAATCGGACTTTACTCAAAATATTGTTCTAAAAAGTGTCTTTATCCAAACCCAAGACTTTATCCACATGCATTTATCGATTATCTACTCAGCCTTGTTAAAAACAAAACCTATGATTGCATAATCTCCACTGATACGTACACAACATTTTTACTTGTAAGACATAAAAATCTCTTCGGGGAATATACTCGAATAACACCCCCAGATTTCCAGGTGTTTATGAATGCTTTTGATAAAAAATTACTCCTAAAAACCGCAATAAAAAACGGTGTCAATTGCCCAATCACATATTTTGACGATAATGCAGATGAATTGGCAGCATCCATTCAAAAATACCCTGTGGTAATAAAACCCGCTCGGAGACACGGTATAAAAATTGCTATATGCCATACACCTTTAGAACTAAAAACAACACATAGAGAAATGAGTAAGAAATATGGTCCATGTCTTGTACAAGAGTATATACCAAATGGTGGTGAATTTGGCGTTTATACGTTATTCGATGGCGACTCAGAACCTCTTGCGTTAGCCGTACAAAAACGTATCCGAAGTCTCAATTCATATGGAGGAATCAGTACACTTCGAAAAACTGTAAAAAACGATGAACTTGTTAATATCGCCTTTTATCTCTTAAAAACAATCCGCTGGTCAGGGGTTGCAATGGTGGAGTTTCGAGTAGATGAACAAGATGGAATTCCAAAATTAATGGAGATTAACCCTCGTTTTTGGGGTTCGTTACAACTCTCTATTCTTTCAGGTGTAGATTTTCCATACCTGTTATATAAATTAATAATGAACGAGGAACAAACATCAACACTGAGCTTTAAAGAAGGAATTCAATGTCGCTGGCTTCTTGGAGATGTTACCCGTTTAATACGCTGCCCTAATAAACTTAAGACCATGCTAAATCTTTTCCAGCCTACATTTCATGACGATGTGATTTCTATAAAAGATCCAAAACCAATGATTGCATCTATTTTCTCCCCCTGGTTCTATCCTGAGGAAGGACCACGAGACGATAATATAGTTATCAGAAATAAAATTGAGGCCATACAACAGTTAATTCCAGATGGAGAAGACTATGAAAATTCTACTCATCTTTCCTAAAGCAAAATATGCTCCTGCAAATGTAAAAAAAGAGCGAGAGGTGATTCAGAAACTTTTCGGTGAAGCCGTAAGTCTTACCCTCCCTCAAGTAGCCGCAGCAACACCAGAAGGACATGATATAGAGATTGTTGATGAAAATTATGAGACCATTGATTTTAACAGCGATGTTGATCTTGTGGGAATCACGTGTCTTACAATGACTGCAAACCGGGCATATCAAATCGCGGATACCTTCAGAAAAAAAGGAATTACTGTTGTTCTAGGTGGGAATCATCCCTCTGCCTTGCCAGAAGAAGCAATACAACACGCAGATAGTGTGGTTGTTGGTGAAGCAGAAATAACATGGTCGGAGCTTTTAAAAGATTTTCAGAATGGATGTCTTCACACATTCTATATTTCAAAAAAAGAAATCCCTTCAGAGCTCATCCGTGCACCGCGGCGAGATCTTATCAAAAGGCGTTATTATAGCGATGGTTTACTTATGAGACGAGGATGCCCAAACCGCTGTGAATTCTGTACTGTGACAAGTCTTCATAGTATGGGGGAAAAACCTCTCGAAAAAGTTTTCGATGAGATACAAAAAATACCCGCAAGGACAATATTTATTTATGACCAAAATTTCACCTGGCAAATGGACTATTCACGAAAATTATTAAACGAGTTAAAAACAATGAATAAACGTTGGTTGGCCAACGGGACCGCAAACATTCTTGGGAAAAACGATATGTTTCTTCAACTTGCACAAGAAGCTAGACTTTTCGGTTGGTACATCGGTTTCGAATCTATCTCACAAAAAAGTTTAGATGGGGTAAAGAAGAAAGTTAATAAGGTCGAAGAATACGCATCAATAATAAAAAAAATAAAAAGCTACGGGATGGTGACTGTTGGGTCGTTCGTGTTTGGTTTCGATGGAGATACTCCAAATATTTTTGATGACACGCTTCATGCGATTAACGAATGGGGTCTTGAAATGGCAGAATTTCATATCTTGACGCCATTTCCAGGGACTGCATTATATAAAAGACTTAAACAAGAAGATAGGATTCTTACTGAAAACTGGAGCAAATATACTACAACGAATGTGGTCTTTGAACCAAAAAACATGTCCGTGAATGAATTATATGAGGGGACAAAGAGGATTGCTAAAAAATTCTATTCTGTCCCAAATATTATAAAACGAATTTATCAAACAATGGAAACAACCAAAAATTTGTTTATCTCTTCATATGTCGTGCAAAGAAATTTTAAATATAGAGAACGTTATAAAAATCAATTTGATTTTTAATTAAAAAAGGGGAAAGAGAGAAAATGAGGAAAATAAAAATTATAGTCCTAGGTGGTGCCTCAGGCGACGTTGGGCGTGATATCACTCGAATTTTATTACGAGAAAAAACTCATATAGAAAAAATAACCGTTACAGCACGTAATCGTAACATTGCAGATAGCTTTACAAAAGAGTTAGGCGATCGACGAGTAACAGCGATGCAGGTCGATGTAAACAATAACCATCAATTGATGAATGCTCTGAAGGACCATGATATTGTCATAAACACCATCGGACCTTTTTCCAGATATGCCCTTCTAGTTATGAACGCAGCGATTAAATCGCGTGTTAATTATATTGATATCTGTGATGACATTGAACCGACATTCAAAGGACTACAACTGGATAAACGTGCCAAAGAGGCCGGTGTATTTTTACTAATAGGAATGGGTTGGTTTCCAGGTATGTCAAATCTCAGAGCGAAAGCACTCGCTGAACAAATGGATAACGTAGATGAAATCATTACTGCATGGGTCGGAGGACGAAAGTCCCCAGAAGAAAAACCTTCCTCTGGTGTTGGAGGTACTGAACATTTCCTACGATCACTTACAGGAAAAATTATCGCTTTCCGAAATGGACAACAAGTGAAAATCCCTGCACTTCAAAAAGGAATACAGATTCAATTTCCCGAACCTCTTGGATCTTGTACTTGCTATCTTATGGAACATCCTGAACCAGTCGTACTCCCCGTTACGATTCCTAGCATTCAAAATGCATCAACTTTTTTTTCTCTTTACCCTGTTAATCGTAACAAATTAATACGTTTCTTTGCAAGGATGATTGATATAAGACTCCTGTCCGTATCTCAGGTAACAAAAATTTTCGGACTACTAGGAAATACAAATGAGAAGAAACATTTCCCCATACTCACTGGTTCGTATATATCCTGCATAGGATCTAAGAAAAGGCAAAAGGGCCAACTTAGTTACAGTGCTGTAAACACAAAAACTACTGTAGCAGAGGCGACAAGCCAACCTTTAGCTTGTACAGTTTTTTACCTTACATCTGGTGGCACTATCCAACCAGGGGTCCATCTTCCAGAACAAGTGCTCAGGATTGAAAACATCCTTGAACTTGGAATAAGGTATAATCTACCTTTTGTAAAGGACACTATTGAAACAACAACTTGGAGTCGATAGATTATAATAACCGGATAATTTAAAGGAATCCAAGGATTACCTCATTACGGTCCCGGCAGGGAGTTACAAGGGTCAGCAGCTCAACGAGTTCCTATAACTCCAATAAACTATGTTCGTACTAGAAAAAAACTATACATTAACTAAATGTGATGTAGAAATACCTGGCTAACGAGATTGACGTAAACACATTTATAGCGGGAATCGATGTCCTACTGCCTGACAGAAGAAAACACAAGGAAAAAGGTGATGACCTTGGCTATGTCTAAGCCAAACGTCAGCTCCCCAAGCACAACGTCAGGTGACATGGGCCAGTGGTCTAGTGGTTATGACGTCGCGCTTACAACGCGGAGATCGCCGGTTCAATTCCGGCCTGGCCCACTCTCTTTTCATTTTCTTTAATTTCAAGCAAAACATAATATATTTATTCAATCATTAATAAATAATAGAATATCTCATGAAAACGAAACTCATTGGCATCTTCCTCTCTGCTCTCCTGCTTTCAACCACACTCTCGACAGCAACCGCGCTACAACCAACAGCAACTCAACAGGAAATCCAAGAACAACTTACCAACAATGATGTGATATTTGACCGCCTCATCACAATTTTACTGAAAATCGGTCATTACCCTGGCATGTCCACCTGCATTATAAAAAATACCACTGTTGTGTGGATTAACGGATACGGCCTGTACGACATCGAACAGCAAAAACAAGCGACAGAACATACGATTTATGTGGTCGCCTCAATCACAAAAACAATCACAAGTACAGCACTCATGCAACTGTATGATCAAGGATTCTTTCATCTCGATGACGACGTCAACAAGTATCTCCCGTTCAATCTCAGAAATCCGAATTTTCCAAATGATCCCATCACTATTCGGATGCTTCTCTCTCATTCCTCAAGCCTGAACAATGACCCCTTGTATTATCATTGGCTCAATTACTCCCATGCACCGCCTATCCCCTGGTACCCCAGCCCCTGGCTTGAAGAATATCTGCTCCCTGGTGGTGCCTTCTATTCCACAGAGATTTGGAGTACAAAGTACCACCCTGGCGAGTACACGCAATATGCAAACGCAAACTTTGATCTTGCCGCCTATTTAGTACAACTTTTCACCGGCGAACCTTTCCATGAATACTGTAGCGAACATATATTCACCCCGTTAGAAATGACACAAACCAGTTTCCGTCTCCCTGATTTAAACATCGATGACGTCGCCATCCCCTATGTCTATCAAAATAGAAAATACGAGGCACTCCCGTACTACCAACTCCTCCATTATCCCGTGGGAGGACTGATGACATCAGTCGATGATCTCTCCCATTTCCTCATCGCACATATGAACCATGGTGTCTACAACGGAACACGAATCCTCCAGCAAGAAACCGTTGAGCTGATGCATACAATTCAACCACCAGGTAATACATACTATGATTTTTACTATGGACTTGGATGGATGATTGAAGAAACACTTATCGGAAATAACACATATTCAGGACATAGCGGTGATATCCCAGGAATACACACCCGCATGTTCATGGACCAATCAGACAACACTGGCATCATCTGCTTCTTTAACTCAGACCGATCCACCTATGTGAAGATGTTTGTCTCAACCATGATTCGAAACCTGCTGTTCGCAAAAGCAGAACACCTGTCATAAAAAAAGAAGGATAAATTAAAAAATATTCAACATATTCCCCCATGGTGAGATATCTTATGAACATCCTTGTCAACCTCGGAGATTTCATCAACGAACTGTTTAGAAACAACAGAATTAACATCAGTCCACGTGTTGGTGAAAGTATCGCGGCGGTAGCCCTATTTGTTCTTTCTCTCATTATTGGATGGGTCGTCTACCATCTCTTCGAACATTACTTTAGCAAATGGGCGAAAAAAACAAAAACAACCCTTGATGATGAAATCATTAAAAACACGAAACGACCGATTTACTTTTTTGTACTTATCGTCGGGTTCTACTATGCAGTCGAACAACTCTCTATCCTGAAACCTCATCAATATTTCATCAGACAAATCTTCCTAGTCGCTGAAGTATTCCTTACCGCGTATATCATCACGCGGATCATAAACGTTCTTCTCTCCTGGTACGCAGAAAGAATGATAAAAACCGGGAAAAAAGCAGTCAGCAGCAACATCCTGCTCGTGTTCAAAAAAGTGCTGCATGTTTTCGTCTACATTTTTGCTTTCCTTTACCTTCTCTACATCAGTAAGATCGATCTGTCTGGCGCGGTCGTAGGACTGGGAGTCACCGGTATTGCAATCGCGTTTGCACTCCAAAGCATTCTCGGGGACGCGTTCAGCGCTTTTACGATTTATTTTGACAGACCCTTTGAAATCGGCGACTATGTCGTCATTGGCAACTACGAAGGGACCATCACTAACATCAGCATGAAATCCACTCGTATGAAACTCCTGCAAGGCGAAGAGCTCGTCATCTCCAACAAGGAAATTACCGGTGGCAGTCTTCGAAATTTCAAGAAAATGGAGAACCGCAGGGTCGTCTTCGCTATCGGCGTTACCTACAACACCCCTCTGGAGAAACTGAAAAAAATCCCAACACTTATTAAAAAAATTGTTGAAAAATGCGACGACGTTGAGTTCCAAAGAGTCCATTTTAAGGATTACGGAACGTTCAGCCTGAACTTCGAAGTCGTCTACCTTATGAAAAGCCCAGACTACGTCAAATACCTCGATACCCAACAAACAATCAATTACGCAATCAAAGAAGTATTCGAGAAAGAAAAAATCGAACTCGCGTTCCCCACTCAGACTATCTTTGTGAACCAGACCAAAACACATACCTAATGGGTCAGTGGATGCAGTTCTCCTCCTGCTCGTGTGAATAAATTTAATGATGTTAAAAACAACTCTGGGTTTATTTTTCTGAAAACCAAATTCATCTTGAAAAACGTCGAACCAACTACATCCCACTGCAAAAACTCTCGACGGATGATGGAAGGATATTTTTTCGGTTGTTTCTTTGCGATACATCACCCTGCGATATCGCCACTCATGAGCGCACGATAAATCCCCTGACCGGAGAAAGGAAACGCACCGACACCTGCATCACCGACAAATAAAATATTTTTATAGATGAGGGGACGTTGCAACCCGAGAGGTATTAATCCACTGACAACATAGTTCACGGTCCCGGTGATTTGATGTTCTTCTTTAAACGATTCCAATAACTGTTTTAAGTTATACCCAAAATCTCCAAGGATTCCGACCCCGACATTGACCTCTTTTTTCTCAGGGTTCCGCGGAAAGACCCAAAAATACCCAAGAATGGGAGAAAAAATAATTTTCACAGTATCAGCAACAAAACAGTTCGCATCCTCTAGTGTCTGCTGATACGTTTTTCCAACAAACCCTGTGCCTAAGCCAAGTTCTCTTTTAATCGAACTCGGGCATCCCGAAGCATCAACAACATAGTCACCATCAAGATCATCGAGAGATTTAACTTTATTATCCGTTTGAAGAACAGCACCGTGTTTTTCTGCATCACGTGCCAATTGACAGATGAATTCTTGCCGGTTGAGTATAAAAGCAACATTTGGCGGTCTCTCGGCAAAGTAGTGTTTCTTGCCGATGGTAACATCTCCGTTCAAGATAGTATTATAAATACTTTTTCCAGTGGGTTTCCATTTCGTCCATTCACGTTCAATAGAGTGAGCCTCACCGCAGCGTCGTCCCTCATGATTGTACCCGATCTCTTTATATTTTTCATGAACCACGACCTCGATAGACGCATCATGTTCCTTCAAAGAAATCGCAGTGCTCAGGCCACTGAGGCTCCCGCCGATAATATCTACTTTTATTATTCGCACCAACCGTTCCTGATACAAAGTAATTCTCTGACCCAATAAATATTTTTTTAAGGAAGCAAGAGAAAATTACATAAAGATAATTAATTTCCCATAATCTAACATATAAAAAAGAAGTCACTCTCTATGTACTTTTATAGCCCCGTAGTGTAGAGGTCAATCATACGAGACTCTGGCTCTCGTGACAGCGGTTCGAATCCGTTCGGGGCTATTTACTTTCTTTTCTCAGCTTTAATCAAGAATAGAGACCTTGATTTTGTCTGTTATTTCAATAAGTACTCCTTCGGTTCGTTTCCCCATACTGCAATTCACCACTGTAGTGTTCCCTGATATTGACACGCCAGGGTCTTCATGGATATGTCCGCATAACACGAGTCGCGGCTTACGCGCATCAATAAGGTTACGTAGTTCTTTGCTACCGCCATGACTTCCTATAAAGATTTTATCTTGCAGTTTGTAGGGAGGAACATGGGTGATAAGAACGGTTGTGTCATCCAGTATCTTATTCAAAGGTTTCTTCACCGGACCATCCGTAATATCAATGCCAGAGAGCAAAGATGGTAATTCACGTCCAATCCCCACAAACGAGATACCATGGATCATCACGCGTTTCATATGAAGATTTAATGCGTTGCTTGCGGTGATCCCTTGGTCTACATCAAACGTATCAATATTCCCTGGAACGGCAATTGTCTCCACCGGTATTTGATTGAGAAAATTGGTCGCAATCTCCCCTGGCCCAAACTGGGTGATGTCACCACAGATAACAACCAGATCAGGTGCATATGTTTTAACATTTTTCAAAACAAGATTCAACCGATATTGAGATCCATGGATATCAGCGGTGGCAAGAATCTTCATATAATCCGGAATTAAACCACTGATTAAAAATATTGTCACACGAAATATATGTTTAACGAAAAAATAAAAAGAGAGAGATTACTGACTGTCTTGTTTCATATTGAAAAAATCAGCCATGGTATCATCTAAAAATATTTCTGAAAATTTTTCAACGAATTCTCTACTGAAGTCCATGGAGCTGTCCCTTCCTCTCCTTCTCCTTCGTATTCTAAATATCCCGTTTGTATAAATAATTTACTTCCATCGATACCCTTTTTTCATTCCGAGGGATTTCACCAGGTTCAGGAAAGATATTAATAACACCTTCTTTGATAAAGGGATACACTTCCATCTGGATTTATAGAAGGGATATCATGACAACAGAAGAAGAAATCACGCGGAATCTTACGTTAATTGAATACTATAAACAACAACTCGAATCCATTGATATGCAACTCCAATACCTGCAGACTACTCTTACAGACTATCAGCGGGCAAAAATGACTGTCGGGCAACTCCATGATGCTGATGAAAACTCAGAACTCCTTATCCCTGTTGGTGCAGGAACCTTCGTGAACGCCTCTCTGAAAAACACATCCAATGTGTTAATCGGTGTTGGTGCTGGAATTGTCCTAGAAAAAACCGTTGACGAAGCAGTCATGAAACTGGATGAACGGATTAAAAGAATCCAAGAAAACCTGGAAAAGATGCTTTCACTTGGACAGAAGATCCAATCTGATGCGGAAGAGTTGTCGCACAAAACGCAGCATATGATAGAAGAAGCACAACGATAAAAGAATTGTTTTGAGGAAGAGAATGTTTGATTTTCTAAAAAAGAAACTGAAAATCTTTGAAAAGAATATTGAAGCTGAGATTGAGTCTGAGCTGAAAAAGGAAGAGAAACTCGAAAAAAGACTCCAAGCAGAACCTGAACTTCGCAAACAGTCTATCCAGACAATTTCGCAGGTAAAAACCGTAGAAGCACCACCAGCAACTCCTGTTTTAAAAGAAGAAGAGAGATCAACCAGTACGCGGAAACGAGCACAGCGTATTCAAAAACCAGTCAGTGAAGAAAAAAAGGAACGAGAAAAGCAAATCGATAAACAGATTGAGGAAAGTATCGAAAGTGAGTTGCAGCGTGTTCTGCAAACCAGGAAAAGCATCGAAGAAGCAGTGGGTACTGAGAAAAAACCAACGTGGACAATTGACGAGAAGAAACTTGATGAGCTACTCTGGGATTTAGAGGTGGGGTTGCTCGAAGCTGATGTTGCTTATTCTGTGATTGACTCGATTAAGAAAGACGTCAAACAGGAAATTAAGAAAGTCCCATTTGATAAAGGGAAAGCAGGGGACCTTATTGAGACGGTTTTAAAGAACGCGATTGGGCATGTGCTCAAGTCAAATAACTTTGATTTTAACAAGTTTATCGAAGAGCGGAAAAAACCAGTTGTGATCATGTTTGTTGGGGTGAATGGGACTGGGAAGACCCTTTCCATTGCCAAGATTGCATTCCAACTGCAGAAGTTAGGAAAAACCTGTGTGATGGCCGCGGGTGACACGTTCCGAGCCGGGGCAATCGAACAACTTTCGATTCATGCAGAGAGAGTTGGGGTGAAAATCGTTAAACACGGCCCCGGTTCCGATCCTGCTGCAGTTGCCTTTGATGCAATAGAGCATGCGAAAGCAAAACACAAAGATGTGGTGCTGCTCGACACGGCTGGCCGAATGCAGACGAACTCGAACCTTATGGATGAAATGGCAAAAATTAAAAGGGTCGCAAAACCAGATATGATTATCTTTGTTGGTGACGCATTATCGGGGAATGATGCAGTCGAACAGGCGAAACGATTCAACGAAGTAGTCGGTATCGATGGTGTTATTCTCACAAAGGTCGATGCGGATGCAAAAGGAGGAAGCTCCCTGTCTATTGCCTATACGATTGGGAAACCATTACTTTTCATCGGGGTTGGCCAGAGATACGAAGATCAGATACCATTTAATCCCGAGTGGATGGTTCAACATATTTTTGAGAAATAGGGTTGTTTTGCCTATACTCACTAACTTTTTTTATTATAAAGTGAGGAAACGTCATCTTTCATAATTACGCATTTTCCTCTCTTCTATATGGTAGATTTTTTTCTATTGCTTTTAAACAGTATGGATCACCGTGTCGTTTCCCTGTAGCTGCTGTTGAAATCGAAAGGCAACCTCCTTTGCAGGTTTTACCAAAGGAACAGCTCTGACAGTCATTTGTTAGATCTTTCGTGGAAAACTTACGGTTATACAAGAATGCTGTTGGTTTGTTCCATATTTCACAGAGCGTGGTATTTTTTATGTTTCCTTCAATGAATTCCTCAGGTAATGAAAGGCACCCTTTGACTCCACCATCACTCTGTATGCCTAAGAGGGCAACGCCTGCTTGACAACCTCTCCAAAAAGGCAGTAAATTTATATTTGGTAATACCTGTGAGTTATACCCAAAGCAGTGAGCACCTATGATTGGCATTTCTTTCATACTGTATTTTCTTCTTGTCGTTGCGATAAATAATGCAGATGCATAGAAATCTTCTTTTGAGAGAACTAGTTCCTTTGGAAAGCGACCCATGGGCGAGGCAATCTGCAATTGCCATGCAATACCTTTATTCAACAACAAGGCTCGAAGCAGTGAGAGTTCATTGACATTTTTTTTATTTAGTGTGGTAACCACTGTTGTAGGAAGATTGGCATTGGTCAACTTTAAAAGTGTGTTCATGCAGATGTCAAATGAACCTGGTCGCTGTCTGATGTAATCATGTGTTTCTGGTACTCCACCATCGATGCTGATTGCTACCGCATAGGGCTCTAGTGCTTTTAATTTTGATATGGTTTCATTATTCATGGATAGTCCATTTGATACAATGGTGACCTTCATGCCGTAGGATGTAATCGTTTTGGCAATCGAAAACCAGTCAGTGTTAAGAAACGGCTCTCCGCCAAGCAAGGTGATTTCTTTACAGTTCAGATCAGCAAGTTGTTTTGTGATGTTGTTCCAGTCTTCTGTGGTCAGTTCTTGTGTGCGTGCGTCTCCTGCTGATGATCCACAGTGAATACATCGCATGTTACAGCGAAGGGTCAGTTCATATAAGGCAGCATAGGGTGTCCATTTTTTTCTGATCATGGTTTCTTCTCTTTTTTCCTTTAAAGAATAGAGAATGATGTAACAGGAATGTGAGTGGTTACATCTTCTCTTCTTTGGTTTAGAAGAAGCGGCCGAAGGCGTTGTACATCAATTGTCCAATTGTATCGAAATCCCGGGTACTTATTCCTATATAGTGTGAAGGTTTTGAGAAAATTGCATATGAATAGACTGTGATTGCTGCTGCTACCAGTAGGACGAAACAATTTTGTATCCATCGTTTCTTCTGGATTGTTGCAACGATATCACTGCGGGTTATAGCAAGGGTTTGGCCGATTTCATATATTTTTTCTGTTCTTGTTTTTGTCAATCCTTGTGGGATTACGGCTGCCTCAAAATTATTATTTCTATTTTCTTTTTCTTTCATAGTTTTTTTCTCCATAATTTTTTCACTAAAACAGTTGGTGGACTCGAAAAAAAGATTTGAACAAAACTGGTTTTCTTCAATGATGAAGACGTTCACGAGCTATCCGTGTGATACTTATAGACTCCACAAAACCAGATTGTAGCAATGATTGTTTAATTTCATTCGCTGAGGTTGAAGATTTAGAAAGATCAGCGATAATATTCCATCGAGCAGCTTTTCCTCGTTGGGAACTCTTTGACTCGGTCATCACCAAGTCGATTTTCATATCAGCTATTTTCTGTGCAATCCTCGCAAGACAGCCAGGGGTATCACCGAATTCAATTTCCATTTTTACAATGTCTTTAGGTTTTCCGTAAATCGGGCTGATCGTTATGGTATCAGTCTTCTGGTCTAAGCTCAGTAAGACCTCATCTCCTTCTTTCAGGTTGAGAGGTTCGCGGAATTCATTGGGGATTACCAATCGTCCCCGTGTATCCAGTCTTACGATTGAGTTCATCATTCACCTTTGTGGGAATTTAGTGGGAATACGTATCGCAGATACGATATATAAAATTTTCCCTCCTATCGGTTGATTATAGTTAAAAAAAATACTATTCCATCTTACACAAGAATAGTCGTCCCATCGAATGACTGACCCGTCATCGCTTTTTCTAACTGATCCAATCGCTTGCCATTAACGACAAAGGTTGGGATTCTCGCCCGTTTAATGATATCAAGCGCAGGCTCGTCCATGAAAATATTCTTTCCCGCAGTACCCCATTTCGTCCCATATTGCTCAATCAGCTGATCAATGGAAACCTCTTTGAGTTGTCTTGCATCCTTGTATTTATTTGGGTCTTTATCGTAGATGCCGTCGACGTTCGTTGCGTTCACAAAACGAACCGCATGGGTTTTTTCAGCAAGCTCAGCGCCAACGAGATCAGTGCTGTGCTTCGGGTCTGTTCCTCCCATTACCATAATCGGCTTATCAAATTTCATCGCCTCGTCTGTCGTGTGAGGAATCTCTTTATTAGAAACTCCAAGGAGATTTGTGATAATCCGCGCGTTCACCCTCGTCACATCTATTCCTATCAAATCCAAGGTATCCTCGTCAAATCCGAGTTCTCGTCCCAGTTGTATGTATCGTCGAGCGATTTTTCCTCCGCCGACGATGACAAAGAGTTTGTATTCTTTACTGAGTTTTTTAAAAAGATCTGTCAGTTTTTTGAGGAAGAGCGCATCTGCTTCATCAGAGAGAACAACCGATCCTCCTATGGACACGACAACGGTTTTCATCAAGGAGAGTATATTCTCGATTTATTTAAACGTACTACAGAAAAAAGGATTACGCGACTTCCATACCGCCTTGGCTCTGCCCTTTCTTCGGATCAGAACCGATTCGTACTTGCGGCAGCGGGATCGGTGGCGGTAACCCTAGGTCTTTTGCGATACCAACTGCTTCAGGAACACACGTGTGCATGACTGCGGTATGAATGTTGCTTGCGAATTGATCAGGCATTTTACGAGTATCAAGATATTCTTTCGCAAGTTGCTTGGCATCGTTATCCTCGCAGACAATAGTGCCTTCCAGTTTGATCATCCCTATCGGCCCGTAACTTGCCGTGTATTGAAACTCAATCGTCAGATGTTTCTCAGCATTGTTTATAACCTGGGAAATCTGGCTATTGTGATCGATACGGATCTGCCTGGGTTTGTCGTCAGGTTCCACATAGCGTCGTGCTTCAATGGACTTCAGTTTAATTGTTTTGATTAACATATCGAGCACCATAACAGAAAACTACCTTTTACGTCTTTCGTTTAAGTGAAAATAATCTTTTATCATAATTTTTTTCCTCCAGAAAATACACAAAACACCTTACGCGAACAGACTGTGTAGAGAATCATTGTTCGACAAAATTATTCTGTTTAATAATAAAATATATGTATTTATATGGTCTCATTGTATCTTTTATGATATGAGTAAGAATAAATTCAACAGAAGTCTGATGTTCGCAATTCGTGGGATTGCACATGGGATTTCGACAGAAAAAAATATAAAAATCCAAATCATGATAGGCATATTTATTATTATCATTTCATTAGTACTTAGAATTCCGAAAATAGATTTTATTATCATTCTATTGATATCCTTTTTTGTTATAATTCTAGAGTTGATAAATACAAGTATTGAGCGATTAATAGATAAGCTACATCCAAATTTCGATAAGGAAATCGGTAGGATTAAAGATATCATGGCGGGCGTAGTTCTTATAAGTGTTATCTTGTCAATTATTATTGGAATTATGATTTTACTTGAGCCTTTCATCGCTTCTCTTTGGCCCTTAATAACAAAATTTGAATTCTTCAAATAACCCACGCAATAAAATCTATTAAACACTTTCTCATAACTGGATTTGAGTTCTATGAAAAACATGAAAGTCGCGATGTACTATAACAACAACGACGTTCGCATCGAAGAAATGCCGGTCCCATCGATTGGTGATAATGAGCTTCTGGTGAAGGTGAAAGCAAGCGGCATCTGCGGCAGCGACGTCATGGAATGGTACCGTATTAAGAAAGCTCCTCGGATTCTCGGTCATGAAATTACCGGGGATATCGTTGAAATCGGAAAAAATGTGAAGAAATACAGGATCGGCGATCGGGTTTTTGTTTCTCATCATGTCCCCTGTAACACCTGCAGGTTTTGTCTCAATAATCAACATACCTTGTGTCATACCTTGCATTCTACCAATTTTCACCCGGGTGGCTTTGCAGAATATTTAAGAGTCCCAGAAATCAATGTTGATCGAGGAGTGTTTGTTCTTCCTAAAGAAATGTCCTATGATGAAGGTGTCTTTATCGAGCCACTCGCCTGTGTTGTAAGAGGACTGAAAACAGCTGAGATGAAACCAGGGCAAACCGTTCTTGTACTTGGCAGTGGTATCTCAGGCTTACTTCAAATAAAATTAGCCAAAGCCTGGAAAGCAGGAAAAATCCTGGCAACCGATGTCGAGGAACATAGATTAAAAGCAGCAAAAAAGTTTGGTGCAGACGCAGTCATACACGCCAAAGACGATGTACCCGAGCAAGTAAAAAAACACAACGACGGAAAACTCGCAGACCTTGTAATACTTTGCACAGGTGCTCCATCTGCGGTAAAGCAAGCCTTAAAATCAGTTGATAGTGGCGGTACCATTCTTTTCTTCGCACCAACAGAGCCTGGCATAGAGATACCGTTCCCGTTGTTTGATCTGTGGAACAAGCAGATAAAGATGGTTTCTACCTATGCCGGAAGCCCAGAAGATATCAACATCGCCATTGATCTTATCAAATCAAAAAAAGTCAACGTTGTCGACATGATATCGCATAAACTTCCTCTTTCAGAAGCGGCAAAAGGATTTCAACTCGTAGCAAAAGCACAAGAGTCCATAAAAGTGATTCTTGAGCCGTAGAAATAAAAGGCTTAAGCCCCTTCCTATCAAAAGTTTATAATTGTGCATTTTATTCCTGTCTGTAATGAAAAAGCTCAAAGCCATCTGGCAACTCATGCGACTAGAACACGGAATAATGCTTTTCATCGCAATAGTAATAGGCTCTCTTATTTCGCAAAAAACACTCTATGATAACACGAATCTGCCGCTTGTGAATATTTTTCTTACATTCTTTACGGCACTCTTTTTAGAAGCAAGCACCTTTGCACTCAATGATTACTATGATTTGGAGATCGATAGAATCAATAAAAGAACAGACCGTCCGCTTGTCCGGGGTGATATTTCCCCAAAAACAGCTTTATCCCTTTTTTATCTCTTATTCCCGCTCGGTCTTTTGTGCTCCTTTTTTGTGAACATGACGTGTTTTATCATTGCTCTTGTTACTGCCTTAATATCGGTCTTGTATGATGTTAAGATGAAGAAAATCAAACTTGTTGGTAACTTTTACATCGCCTACATTATGGCGATACCATTTATTTTTGGAGGAGCAACGGTACTGGGAAACAATGCATTTTCTTTCGAGACAATTAACCCAGCAATCTACATTGTAGCACTCATTGCTTTTCTTGCTGGGGCTGGGAGAGAGATCATGAAGGATGTCATGGATTTTGAAGGGGATCTGACGAAAGGAGTCAAATCGTTCCCTCGGTACATCGGCATCCGTGCCTCGAACGGTATCGCAGCGGTCTTCTACCTTCTTGCTATCGCTCTAAGCTTCATGCCGTTCTTTTTAACAGGTTTTGGCGTGTACTATCAAAACATAGCGTATTTTATCCTTGTTTTTATCACTGATACGATGCTGCTGAGTACGTCTCTTCAACTAGTGATCAAGAAACAACCGAATATGAAATTTCATCGGAAATATACGCTTGTCGCGATATTCATCGGGCTTCTCGCTTTCTTTGTTGGAGCGTTTATAGGGGGATGAAGAACCATGTTTCAAAGTGATTTAGTTGGCGTTGCAGCAGTCTATATTTACGTTGCTCTCCTTATCGTATTTACCGAAAAAGTGTTTTCAAAACGATACCCGGTGCAGAGCAGGAAATTTCTTCATATCATGACCGGGAATATCGCGTTTATCCTTCCGTTGTTTGAGACGAGGGAGATCATGGCGTTTGTCGCTGCGGGCCCTTTTATTCTCTTTACGTTTCTCATGAGCCCGTACTCGCCAATCAAATCAATGCGTGGGAAAACATCTGAGGCAGGACATGGGCTAGGGCTGGTGTACTATGCGATCACGTGGACGGTGCTCGCCTATGCCTTTTTTGATCATCGGGAAATCATTGCGATGGGTATCCTTGCGATGTCGTATGGCGATGGCCTTGCATCGGTGATAGGGATCAAATACGGAAAACGAAAATATAGCATCTTCAAAGATATAAAAAGCTACGTCGGGTCGATTGCAATGTTTGTGTGTACGTTTCTGCTGCTGGTTATTACCCTGCTGTTCTATGCGGTGCCGCTCACGACTAGGGTTGCGGTGTATTTGCTCTGCATGGCAGGGGTCGCTACTATCGTAGAAGGTGTGACTCCCTTGGGTCTTGATAACCTCTCGGTGCCGTTCGTTGTCGCGTTGATGTATTGGTTTTTCCTGGTGGGATGACATGCGACTGATCATTGTTGACGGTCTTGATGGTGTCGGGAAAGATACGCACGCCCGATTAATCAAGGAGCGGTATGAGAAAAAGGGAGACAAAGTGATTGTTCGTTCCCATCCGGAATCAGATAATTTCTACGGACGGACAGCGAAGAAAGCGTTGTTAGGCCAAGGGAAAATCAATCGACTGAAAGCATCGTTATTTTATGCACTGGACGTCATGTATTCGTTGCGGCGGTACTATCGGAGACCGACCTGTGATACGCTGATCATGGTTCGGTATCTGATGGGGACTGCATATCTGCCACGACGATTGACAAAAACCGGGTATCGGTTTTTTGAAAAACTGGTACCGACCTCCAAGTACATGTTTTTTTTAGATGCGACCCCGGAGGAGTTGGTCGAGCGTATTAAGCAGCGAAGTGAAACAGAGATGTTTGAGACGCAGGACGCGTTTCTGAAGGTACGGGCAAAAGCGTTGGATTTAGTGCAGGGTTGGTATATTATCAATACCGGTCAATCGATAGAGCAGACGTTTGGTGCTATCGAGAAGGTATTGGATACACTTGACAGCAAAGCTGTTCCGCATCCTGTTAGGCCAGTGATCTAGTGGTTATGATACAACCCTTTTCTCTGAGTTTTTCGACGAAAAAACCAACGAAAAATTAAACGATATTTTTCCACGGACTTTTTCCTCCTCCTCAATTTTTTTTATAAAAAACAGAAGTATGATCTGAAATTCTTGATAGAAAACAGCATAGTGTCAATAATATTTTGATCATCAGCTAGAAGTTTGAACTCATTTCTCGGTTTACAATATTTTTTGAAAATTTTATTTAAATAACTTTTTTCCCAATATTTATAATCAAGGAAGGTATGTATATACATTTAACTGACTTTAGGTTCAAAGCCAATGACAATTACAAAGCCTCCAAAAGTAGCATTTATGCCCTGTTTTAATGACTTTGGTGAAACTTATCCATTAATAGAAATAGCAAAGAAATATATGGAACTTGGAGGGCAAGTCGTATTCATTGGCTACATAGGAGAATATGAAAAATTTGCTGTAGATCTTGGTTGCAAGGTTATTGAATTACAACAAAATATTCCTAAAAAAATCTCCGAAAAAAACCTGAAACTCCTACACAAGTATCATTATAAAAATATCCCGCAAGAACGATTTTATACATATCTATTTAACAAAGAAAGTGAAAAACTTAGTAAAGATAGAATTGAACAAGAAATTAACATTTTTATAAAAGAAAAGGTGAGATTGGTAGTATCTGCGTTTAATTTTTCTCCTCTCATCTCCGCCCGTGTTGTAAATATACCGCTTGTAACATTACTATCGGGGGTGGCTATTCCACCTTATTTTAAATCAAAATGTGGTACGTTTCCTGAGAGCTTTGAAAATCCTATTACACGATTATTTCCGCAATCTATAAAAAATCATTTAACAAATTGGTATATTTTAAGATGTAGATGGGGCGTTAAAGGATTTAATAGGCTCGCAAGAATATATGAAACCCCTCGGTTGAATCGGTTTCTAGATCTCTTTTATGGCGATTATACTTTTATCGTAGATGATATAAATTTTCTAAAACTTCAACCAACAACTAAGTTTCCAAAAGAAAATTTTATTGGACCTATTTTACCTGAATATTCCTTCAGCCCTAAGGATCACTTAATAGATTCTGAAGTTGAAAAACATTTGAAGAGACCAGGGCGTTCAATACTGGTTGCTATTGGAAGTTATGGAGTAAAAAAGACGTTCTTAGAAGTTTTAAATGCCTTAAATAAAACGAATTACAATGTTCTTGTATCCTATAAGACTATAATAAAGGAAGATGAACTACCAACATTAAATAAAAATTTTTTAGTTAAAAAATTTTTTCCGTCAATAAAAAGAATTCATGAAATGGTGGATTTAACAATCATACATGGAGGTAGAGGTACAGTATACACAGCTGCATTTTCAGGTAAACCCGTTATCGGTATCCCCATGCACGCTGAACAACAGTGGAACCTAGATAATCTTATGAGATATGATGTAGGTATTATGTTGTCTAAGAAATATTTCACTGAAAGAAAACTACTAACCGCCATAAACAAAATTTTCACCAACTATGAGACATACCTAAAAAATGCTACCCTCCTAAAAAATAAACTACAAAAGCCAAAAGCGGCAGAAATTGCAGCTCAGAAAATCTTAGAAATTGCAAATTCTTAACATCTGACCTCCGCGGTTTTTGGACATTAGGTCACGAAGATTATCCAGAGGAAAGCCAGATACAAGAACGTCGAGACGACATTCGAAAGGGATAATTGAAGGATAGGAAATAAGGATATGAAACCTCAAATCACATCGTTTTTTATTGGTGGACTCCCATCGATTGTTTTTGTTGCAGTTTACTAAAGTATAATCAAGTATTATTGCAATGAAAAATAATCCTGGAAATCTGGCGATATAAATCGCTTGGTTTCATACTTTTTTTTATAATTTGTTAGAGAACTATTTTTTTTCTTACTCTTCCTTCATCCACGCTTCCCTATCAATCAAATGATATCACCGGCGCCAAGAAGCTGTGCAACAACCTCATCAAGACCTGGAACCGTGTCGAATTTTTTCAATTCTGAAGGAGACACCCACCGGTACTCCTCATGCTCCCAATCGACACGAACCAGTTCTTTTGACCCAATATGAAAAAGGAACGGATACACAATCCAGTCGTATCTTCTCCCATCATAGGTATCAGAAAATTCAATGGGTTCTCCTTTCCTCACGAGTTCCAATGCATCCAGACCAATTCCTGCCTCCTGCCGAATCTCTTTTACAGCAGTGTCATAGGGATCCTCGAGTTCCTCAACATACCCAGCAACACCACCCCACAAACCACGATACGTACCAACCAGATTACTTCGTTTCAGGAGAAGAATCTTTCCGTCATGCTCTAAGAGGCAGGTGACCACCTGGGGCATATCAAAACCTTTTCGAAATATACTCTAAAACCGATTCAAACACTGCACGACCATCACCGATATTGTTTTCCAGTCCAGTCTGCGTCCAGTTCGGATGCTGATGGGTGTAGAACGTCCGTTCCGGATGAGGCATCATCCCAAAAACAGTCCCCTGCGGATTACAGATTCCTGCAATATTCATAGGAGAACCATTCGGGTTCCACGGATACCCCGCATAGGTTCCCTCAGGATCAACATAGCGGAACACGATCTGATCGTTTTTCTCTAATGTTTTCAGATATTGCTCTTGTTTTTCTAAGGGAAACAGGAGTTTTCCTTCTGCATGCGCACTGGGAATCAACCTGACATCGTTTCTCGGAATTTTTGAGGTAAATACACACGTTCCCCTGTTCTCATGCTTTAGCAAGGTCGGTCGGCATTCAAACCGATTCGAGTCGTTTAAATACAGACATGCGTCGGGAACCGGGCGGATAATGTCATCAAAACCAGGTAGGAGCCCCAGTTCGGTTAACACCTGAAAACCGTTGCACACACCCAGGATCGGATGTTCTTGTTTCACAAACTCCTTCAGTTGTTCTTGCAACTGACTTTTGATTCTCGCAGCAAAAATAGCACCTGCTCTGATATAATCACCAGCGGAGAACCCACCTGGGATCATCAGACAATGGTAATCAAGAATGTTGCGTGTCTCATCTGTATTACAATCAATCTTGAGGAACTGTTTGAGATGAACAAATTCTGGATGAGCGCCTAATTGTTTGAATGCATCATAGGACTCTTGTTCGCAGTTAGTTCCCTCGATACGCAACACTGCAACGTTGATGTCTTTTATTTTCATGGTTCCATCCTGGATTCGATTCGTATATGCATCTCCATTATTTCTAGTTTTTTTGAAGGCAAAATTAATGATATCGAATGCCATCCAGGCCAATAAGGTGAACATGATGAAGCACGTTCATTACACTGAGGTAGATTTAGAGCATCCACAGGAGCCAGGAGTTAAAAATATCAAGGTCCGATGGCTCATTTCAAAGAAAGACGGGGCGCAGAACTTCGCGATGCGCCTGTTCGAAATCAAAGCAGGCGGAAATTCTCCACTGCACCAACATGAGTGGGAACATGAGGTGTTCATCTTGGAGGGAGGCGGGTTTGTGAAAGATCAAACCACTGAACAACCATTACAACCAGGAGATGTTTTATTGATTAAACCGATGGAATGGCATCAAATAATCAACCGAGGAAGCACGACGCTAAAGTTCCTATGTTTGATTCCGTATCAAAAATAGAGAACAAAATCTAAAAAGAAAATGGGAGATTATCAGTAAAAAGAAATAATGGTGAATGATGTGTTTGAATTAGCATATATTTTTTTAGCAACATTTATCGTTTCCCTTATTTCGTTCGTTGGCGTTGTAACCCTAGCGTTAAAAGATAAAATACTCAATAAAATCTTACTTATTCTCATTGGTTTATCTGCAGGAGCCCTCATGGGAGGTGCTTTTCTGCACTTATTGCCAGAAGCTGTCGAAAAAAGCACTGGACTTGATGTGTATCTTTTTGTTCTTATCGGTTTTATACTCTTTTTTCTCATAGAAAAAGTATTGCATTGGCGACATTGTCATAAAGGAGAGTGCGATGTTCACACATTTCAGTATATGAATCTCGTTGGAGATTCTATCCATAATTTCATCGACGGACTTATCATGGCAGCAAGCTTTGTTGTCGCCATCCCTCTTGGTATTACCACAACAATTGCCATTGCCACCCATGAGATTCCACAAGAAATCGGTGATTTTGGTGTGTTGTTGTACGGAGGCTTTTCGAAAAAAAGAGCTATTATGCTAAACTTTGTTGTTGCGTTAACCGCTGTTCTTGGGGGAATCGTTGGTTACTTCGTTTCCAAGAGCATTGAAAACATCGTTGTCTTCATCCTGCCGTTCGCAGCAGGAGGATTTATTTACATTGCGGCGACCGATCTCGTTCCAGAGATCAGAAAAGAACTTGATATGAAAAAATACATGGCGACTCTTTTCGTTTTCATCTGTGGAATACTCATCATGTGGGTCACCAAAGTTATTTTTGGTGGATAACCCAGCAGCATGGGAAAAAGAGGATATATTGTGTGCTTAGCAATCCCTGGGAAAATCGTAGAAATCGATACAAAAAAACAGAGTGCGACGGTTGATTACGGGGGCGGTACGAAGCGGAAAGCGAACATCTCCCTTGTTGCGGTAAAGATAGGCGATTACGTGCTGGTTCACGCAGGGTTTGCCATCCAGGTTCTTGATGAAAAAGAAGCACAAGAAACTCTCGCGTTGTTTAGGGAAATGTTGTCTCTGCAGGAGGATGTATAGTGTTTTCATTGCGCGATAAACATCTGGCTGATGACATTGTTTCTCAGATTAAAAAAGCAGAGGTGAATCTCAAGTTCATGCATGTGTGTGGTACGCATCAAGATACGCTCGTAAAACATGGATTGGATGTGTTATTACAAAAATGTGGTATTGAGATCGGGCAGGGTCCTGGGTGTCCGGTCTGTGTCACAACACCGAAAGAGATCGAGGAAATATTGGTACTCGCGAAAGAAGGAAAGACGATTGCCACGTTTGGTGACATGACCCGGGTGCCCGGTGTCACATCCTCGCTTCAGCAGATGAAGGCAGAAGGCTGTGATATACGGACGGTGTACAGCATCGAAGATTCACTGTTCCTTGCAGAAAAACAAAAAGAGAAAGAGGTTGTTTTTATGGCGGTGGGTTTTGAGACAACCGCTCCGACAACCGCATCAGTGCTCTTGAGAGATCCACCATTGAATTTTTCTGTGCTCTGCTGTCATCGTTTGATTCCACCTGCGTTACAGGCGATTCTTGATATGGGTGAAATAAAGATTGATGGGTTCATCGAACCAGGTCATGTCTCAACGATCATTGGCGTAAGACCGTATGAGTTTATCTCCAAAAACTATCATGTTCCCCAGGTGATTGCTGGGTTTGAGCCGATTGATCTTCTGATGGGAGCCTGGATGTTGGTGCGGCAGATACAACAGGCAAAAGCCGAGGTTGAAAACGAGTACACTCGTGTAGTGAAGCCGGAAGGAAACAGGAAAGCACAGCAGATCATGAAGCAGGTTTTTGAGCCGGTGGATGTCAAATGGAGAGGGTTTCCGGTGATTCTTCAATCTGGTCTGATGCTTCGGAAGAAGTATGCGCAGTATGATGCGCGGAAGAAGTACGAAGAAGAACTTTTAGAGCTTACTGAAAAAGAGTTTACTGAACCGGTGGGTTGTCTCTGTGGTGACGTTCTCAGAGGGTTGATCTCATCAAAAGAGTGTCCTTTATTTGGTCATCAATGTACCCCGGATAATCCTGTTGGTCCGTGTATGGTCAGCAGTGAGGGGAACTGTAACATTCAATACCGGTACTCGAAGAAATAGGCAGCAAGCATCTGGTTATCGTATTTTTTTACGAAGTTTGAACAGAATCAGGGTCACAACAAGGGCGATAAGAAATGCACTGATGGTTCCCATAAGGATGCCAGAGAGCGGATAGAAGAAATAGATTCCTACTGCGTAGCTGACGACACTGGGACTGCCGTAGATCATGCCTTTTGCCATCGCACCGGTAAACTTGGGTCCGTGTTCTCTCATGGAGATGAGCATGGTTGATAAGAAAATAGCGGGAAACACCGAGAATATTCCACTGAGTATGACTCCGACGTTAGAGAACGTGACGGCGATGGCAATAACAGTCCCTGCGATGATGCTTCGGCCGAGTAATTTGAGTGGTGTGTAGTGGACCTCTATGGTGTTCTGTGAGGTTATTTTTTTCATTTTATCAAGCGTAAAAAAGGTAACAACAAAAAATAAAGCGAACAATGCAAGAGATACAACTATAGAGGCCAAGTTCGAGTAAAAGAGCAGTATGGTGAGTGCTGTCCATACCATGAGTGATGCTGCAAGAGCAACGAGTATTTTTCTTGATGAAAGGAATGCGAAGATTACGAGGAACACGAGGTTGATTCCCATTTCAGCGGGGACAACTGCGACGGATTCTGAGGCGAACGGTACTCCTTTGTCCAAGGCGATGAAGAGGAATGCGATGATGATGGTTGAGGGGAGTGTACCGATGATTCCTCCTGTTTTCGTACCGTATCGCTCTGCGATGATGGTGACGAGTACGACCACAAGTGCGGACAATGCAAAGGGGATGATGGTGTGATAGAGAATTGAATACTCCATAGGTCCTCGGGATGTGTTGTTCATATTAAACGTTTCTTTTTTGCTCGTTCGGGAAGTTTTAAATACCTATTTTGTAATACATACTAAATTGTAATAATAACAAATTAGAATTTATTACAGCACTGATCAGCATGTATGAAAAATACGTAAATATCCTTAAGGACCATTCAATAAAAATTACTTCACAACGACTTGAGATTCTGAAATATCTTGACGAACACCACACCCACCCTAACGTCGAAGAAATATATTCAGAACTCAAAAAGAAACACCCATCACTCTCACGAACAACCGTATACAACTCCTTGGAAATACTAAAGAAAAACAAGATTGTCCAGTCTCTCACCATTTCTGGCTCGGAACTCCGATATGATATCGAAGAAGGTTTACACCATCACTTCCTCTGTAAAAAATGCGGCGCCATTCTTGATATTTCCATCACCTGTCCTAACATGGGCCGCACTTTAGATGGAGGTCATCGCGTCGAAGAAGTACAAGGTTATTTCAAAGGGATTTGCAAGAACTGCCAAACGAAGGAAAAAGGAAGGAGAATCAATGGATAAAAAGACGTTTCATAAGATATCCTATGGTGTGTATGTGGTCTGCTCTAAAAACGGAGAGAAACGAAACGGACAAATCGCCAACGCATTATTTCAAGTGACCTCAGAGCCACCAACGATTGCAGTCAGCATCAACAAACAGAACCTTACCCATGAATACATCGATGCAAGCAAGGTATTCACCATCTCCATTCTTGATAAAAACACTCCACTTTCATTTATTGGAACATTTGGATTTAAATCTGGTCGAGACGTCGACAAATTCAAAAAAGTTACGTTCAAACTTGGAACAACAGAAGCTCCAATCGTTCTTGACTATGCACTTGCATATCTCGAGGCACAAGTCATCGATAAAATTGATGTCGGGACTCATACGATTTTTGTCGGTAAAATAAAGGACGCAGCATTACTTTCAAAAGAACCGGCCATGACCTATGAGTATTACCATGAAGTAAAAGGCGGGTATTCGCCAAAAAGCGCACCTACCTACGATAGTGATGTTGATAAAAAAACAGATATGAAAAAGGAGGACATAAAAATGGACAAATATGTGTGTACCGTCTGTGGATATGTATACGACCCTGCAAAAGGTGACCCTGATAGCGGGATAGCTGTAGGAACAACATTTGAGGATATCCCTGATGATTGGGTCTGCCCTGTCTGTGGAGCGGGAAAAGATGCGTTTGAGAAACAATAAGAAGAAAGAACGCTGGTAAAGTATATAAAGAAATGAAAATTGTAACATGAAATGGAGGACAAAGAGTATGTGTAAAAATTGTGGCTGTGAGGTATCTGAAAAGAAAATCCAGTACAAATGTGACTGTAACGAAAAAGACTGCACCTGCGATTCTGTTATTGAGTTTGAGAAAGAACCAAAAGCAGTACCGTTCTGTTGCGGTGCACCAATGAAACGTATTAAATAAAATACAATTATGTAAAAGGGGGTAAAAAAGATGTTAAGTAAAAAAATTGAAAATGCAATAAATAAGCAAATCAACGCAGAACTCTGGTCAGCGTACCTGTATCTATCCATGTCTGCCTACTTTGAATCAATCAACCTTGGTGGGTTTGCAAACTGGATGCGCGTTCAAGCACAAGAAGAACTCGGTCATGCTATGAAATTCTATCACCATGTGGTTGAGCGCAGAGGGCGTGTCACGGTTACTGCAATATCAGCACCATCAATAAGCTGGAAATCACCATTGAACGCGTTTGAAGATGCATTCAAACACGAACAAAAAGTCACCGGGATGATCAATGACCTGGCAAACATGGCAACAGGAGAAAAAGATCATGCGACCGCCAACATGCTTCAATGGTTTATAGATGAGCAGGTTGAAGAAGAATCATCAACGGATGCAATCGTACAGAAACTGAAAATGATTGGGACAAACACTGGCGGTCTGTACATGTTGGACCGTGAGCTTGCCCAGCGGAAAATAAAATAATTCGGTACTATAGAAAAATGAGTTTGAGGGTGATACAATGGATTTAAAAAAATATACGCTCGAGGATTTACTCCTTGCTGCAATGAAAAGCGAAGTTGAAAGCAACATGATATATCTGAAGATTGCAAAGACAGTGAAGAACGGTTTACTCAAAGACAAACTGGAATTTCTTGCTAAAGAAGAAGAGAAACACCGACAATTCGTCGAACAGATTTACAAGAAAAAATTTCCTGGGAAAAAACTGGTTCTTCCGAAGATAACCCCGGTTCCACTCCCCCAACTCATTATTCCTGACGAGGACACCCCGCTTGGCACCGTGTTGAAAAACTCGATGCATGCAGAACAAGCGGCTCATGACTTCTACAAATCACTCTCGAAGCAATTTACCGAAGATGCGATGATACGCAACACCCTTTCCTATTTTGCAGACATGGAGCTGCAACACTACAAAATCCTTGAGATTGAAAAAGAAAGCATGGATCGATTTGAAGAGGCTGACGTGTATTGGCCAATGGTTCATGCAGGACCCTAGAGTTGGAATAAAAGGAGGCTTATCAATAGAGATAAAAGTGGAGATGAAGATGATGAAAAATTTAAAAGGAACACAGACCGAAAAAAATCTCCTTGCAGCGTTTGCAGGAGAATCACAGGCGAGAAACCGATATACCTATTTTGCGTCAGAGGCAAAAAAAGCAGGCTATGAACAAATCGCAGCGATCTTCCTTGAGACCGCGGAAAACGAAAAAGAGCATGCGAAAGTATACTTCAAGCATCTGCAGGGTGGTATGGTCGAGATCACCGCGATGTTCCCTGCAGGAGTCATTGGGACAACAGAAGAAAACCTCAAGGAGGCAGCTAATGGGGAGAAAGCAGAATGGGGCACGATTTACCCAGAGTTTGCAGCAATAGCAAAAAAGGAAGGATTTCCTGAAGTCGCACGAAGTTTTCAACAGATTGCCGAGGTCGAAGCACACCATGAGAAACGGTACCGGGCACTGCTTGCAAACCTAGAGAACAAACAGGTGTTTAAGAAAGAAAAAGTCGTCAAATGGAAATGCAGAAACTGTGGGTACGTCCATGAAGGAAAAGACGCACCAAACAAATGTCCAGCATGCCAACATCCGCAGGCATACTATGAACTTTTTACAGAAAACTACTAAAGAAAGCGAAGAAGAGGTCAAACCTTGGGTAACAGCACTGATATCACCCCTGATGCAGAATTGGATTGTGTAGGGCTCTACTGTCCGATGCCAATAGCGATGACCAAAGAAGAAATCGACAAAATCGAAATCGGTCAAGTCCTCAAGGTGGAGGCTGATGACCCTGCTGCAGAAGAAGACATCAAACGTTGGGCGAAACGAACAGGACATGAGATTATAAAATTTGAGAAAGAAGGTTCCATGTTAACCTTCTATATTAAACGAATGAAATGAGGTGTTTATATGAAAGATGAAAACTCAATTCTGTACGTGCAGACTACGGATCAGCCGGAGAAACAATATTCTCCGCTCGTGCTCGCACAGACCGCAAAAATGATGGATCTCACCCCCCGCGTTTACTATCTAGGCACTGGGTTGAGAATCTTAATGCCCGGTGTTGCAGAGAACATCAAAATGGGAACTTTTCCCAGTGTGGCTGAGATGATTAAAAAAACCCTGGATATGGGCATTGAGATATATGTATGCGAAGCGTCGAAGCAGATGCTTGGGTTAGACAAAGTCAAGTTGATACCCGGGGTAAAGATCGTTGGCGCAGGAACATTAAATGATCTTGCGTTAGACGCTGGGGCAACCATGTGGTTTTAACGGAGGAATGAATGCCAAGAATTTATCTTGATCACGCATCATCAATGCCGGTCGATTCAAGGGTTTTTGATTTCGCAAAACCGTATCTCCTGAAGTCTTATGGGAATCCATCCTCTCTTCATTCTGTTGGGTTAGAGGCGAGACGAGCAATTGAAGAGGCACGAAGTAAAATCGCAGGGCTCATCAACGCGGAAAACGAAAACACGATTATTTTCACAGGGAGCGCAACTGAGGCCAACAATCTTGCGGTGAAAGGCACAGCGTTGAGAAACATCACACAAGGAAAAGCAGTAATTGCCTCCGCAATCGAACATATGTCAGTTCTCAATCCGATGAAGGAACTACAGAAAAACGGGTTTTCTTTCACAACTATTCCTGTTGATTCGACTGGTGTTGTCGATCTAAAAAAACTTGACAGTATTCTTACTAAAAACACGGTGGTAACCTCAATTATGTATGCGAACAATGAGATTGGAACCATCGAACCGATCCAAGAGATTAGTAAAATTGTGAAGGACAAAGGATTGTATCTCCATGTTGACGCAGTTGCTGCAGCCGGACGTATGCCTATTGATGTGCAGAAGGATGGCATTGATCTTCTGACGCTTTCTTCGAATGATTTGTATGGTCCTCAGGGAGCTGGTGCACTGTATGTAAAACCTGGTGTTAAAATCCAATCTGTTCTCCTTGGGGGCGGACAGGAACGAGGTCTTCGTTCAGGTACCGAGAACGTGTTTGCTATCGCTGGCATGGGTGAGGCCGCACGAATGGCACAACAGGAAATGAAACAAGAAAGTAACCGACTTATTCCTATCAGAGATAAACTGATTAAAGAAATTTTAAAAATTGATCAATCCTATCTGACCGGACATCCTACACAACGACTACCCCATCATGCCAGTTTCCGGTTTAGTTATATCGAAGGAGAAAGCATTCTCTTAAATATGGATATGTATGATATTCAGGTGTCGACTGGTTCTGCCTGTTCATCAAAGACGCTTGAGCCATCGCATGTTCTTCTCGCGATTGGTTTAAAACATGAAGAAGCTCATGGATCCATGGTGCTGACGCTCGGGCGTTCTACTTCAATGGACGATGTTCCCCTTGTGAGCAAGGCGTCGTACGATACCGTCCAACGCTTACGAAACCTTTCACCAATGTCAAAAGAATGGAGGAAATAAAAATGACAAACGTAGGATATAGTAAGAAAGTCATGGAGCATTTTATGAACCCGCGAAACGTCGGTGTGATAGAAAGTCCTGACGGCTACGGCAAGGTAGGAAATCCTGTCTGTGGTGATGTCATGGAGATATTCATCAAAGTAAAAGATGAGAGAATCACTGATATTAAGTTCCGGACGTTCGGGTGCGGCTCAGCCATTGCGACCAGCAGCATGGTGACCGAGCTTGCGAAAGGAAAACATGTGGATGAGGCAGTCAAGATCACACGTGGTGATGTGGCAAACGAGCTTGATGGTCTGCCAGCGCAAAAAATGCATTGCTCGAATCTAGCTGCTGATGCATTGCATGAGGCGATTAAGGATTATAAGAATAAGAAACAAAAGAAGTAGAATGGAGGTAAACGTGTATGGTAAAACTAAAGGAAGTCTACAAATGTAATGTCTGTGGGAATATCGTGGAAGTCGTCCACGCAGGTATGGGTGAGTTGGTGTGTTGCGGACAACCCATGGAATTGCTCACCGAGAAATTACAGGATGCGGGAAACGAAAAGCATGTTCCCGTGATTGAAAAAACAGCGACAGGTGTCAAAGTAAAAGTAGGATCTATCCCCCATCCCATGGAGGAGAAACACTATATTGAATGGATCGAACTCCATGCTGATGAAACTGTGTACCGGAAGTTTTTAAAGCCTGCAGAAAAACCGGAAGCAGAGTTTTGTGTCACCGCAAAGAAACTGTCGGCACGAGATTACTGTAATATACATGGGTTGTGGAAATCGAAGTAATCGGGGGCGTCTTCCGCTCTTCTTCTTATTTTTTGTTCATTTTTTTTTGTGCAGATTACTCGTAAAGGTTATATATCCCCATTGCATACTAATTGTTAACAATTAACCCGGGAGGTAATCTAATGCAAGAAAAACACCGAGATAAAACCGCTATCACGAATGTCGCAGAAAAAGAACTTGATCTTCTCATCAGACACATTGACGTCCTTAAAAACGTTCGTGATCATGGTCCCATCGGTATCATCAGACTCTCACAAGTAACCGGCCAACCACAACATGTGATCCGATACTCACTGCGGACACTTGAACATGACGGCATCATAAAACCCTCATCTCAAGGAGCCATCATCACCGATAAAGTGCATGATACACTTGGTACACTTGAATCAACGCTTGACGACATGATAACCACAATGACCGATCTGAAAAAGAAACTACGATAAAAGTACCATTTTAAAATGAAATCTGAGCAGAAAACGCTTTCCAATATTTTTAAATAGGATTAGTAAATTGTCCTTCTCAACCAATACGAGGTGCAAGAAATATGAAAGTGAAGAACAAATGGATAATAGCAATGGTTGTAAGTAGCCTCTTTTTCATCGCTGCGGTTTCCGTCGAGGCTGCCGATAAAATCATCACAGATGGCACCGGTGATGTCAGTTCTATAGATTCAAATCAAAACACAACGTTAATTACCTATTCTCCAGAAATCGATGTTGATGATCTCGATCTCATCGAGGCAACCTATACGCTACAAGGAACACAGGTAACTCTTACCTTACAAGTAAACGGATTAATTAAAAATCAAGGAGAATTCTTTGACCCTTATTCAGAAGATTTTGACATGAATTCTACATTAAACTATGTTCAATACGGATTCTATCTTACAACATCGAGTGATGACTATATTATAACATATGTAAACAGGACCTGTAATTTCACTTCAAATAACGGATCACAAAACCTTCCATCATCTGATTTCTCTGCTGATGGAAATACATTAACAGTTACATTCCCCCTCACAAGTGCAGATGAAACCTATCAATCTCTCGCTGTTGATTCCTCTTTTACGAAAATAAATTTATCAGTACTGTACGATCCTTCAGGTGAGGGCGACATTGATAAGGCCTTTATATTGTTGACAGATAGTGCACCTAACCCTCCACTTGCTGATGTCTATGCGGAAGCATCTAATGTTGGTTCCGTAAGAGAAACCATACAATTTAATGGGATGATTGATACAACAACAGGGCAACCACCCTATGATTATCATTGGGATTTCGGAGACGGCAACACCGCCGGAGAACAGAACCCAACACACAATTACATCAAAGCAGGAGTATTTACCTATAATTTTACCGTCACTGACAACGCGGGTGCGACTGCAAGCCAGACTGGAACTATTACCATTACCCAGGAAGGAGGAGGTGACAGTTCTCTGTCCACTCAAATGATATTGTTCCTTGCCATTTTGCTTATTGTCATCGTCATCGGCGTCGTCGTCATTGTCTGGATCATACGACGATAAACCACCTTCATTCTCTTTTTTTTCTTTTTCTCTTTAGTTATCTTTTTATGTCCCTAGACGATGACTTTCACTACGAGGGATTTACAACATGAAAGATGGTGAAAGCAAATACGCGTATAAGAAAAAATCTGCATGGGAACTTTTTTCCAAAGCACAAATCACCAGCGCCTTTGCGTTTGCAGAAGGATATAAAACATTTCTCAATGAAGCAAAAACAGAGCGAGAAGCAGTACATAAAATCGTAGACGCTGCAAAAAAAGAAAAGAAAAAAATCGTGGTCAACCGGGAAAAATCAGCAGCAATCACTCTGCCTGGAAAAAAACCGGTACGCGATGGGCTTCGTATCGTCATCTCTCATATTGATTCACCCCGCCTTGATTTAAAACAAGTACCCCTGTATCAGGACTCGGAAAGCCATCTCGCGCTCTTTGAAACCCATTACTATGGAGGAATCAAGAAATTTCAATGGGTTGTGATTCCACTAGCGTTACATGGAGTGATTGTGAAAAAAGACGGCAAGAAAATCACGTTTGCATTAGGCGAGGATGAAAAAGACCCTGTGTTTTCTGTCCCAGACCTGCTCCCACATCTGTCTCATGACGTCCAAGATAATAAAAAAATCGATGAGGCAATCAAGGGAGAAAGCCTGGATATTGTGATTGGAAGCGTGCCTGCGAAAGGTGATTTCAAAGAAAAAATTAAAGCCGCGATTCTTGAAAAACTCCACACAGACTATAACATCACTGAGGAGGATTTTATCTCCGCAGAGCTTGAAGCAGTCCCTGCGTTCATGGCACGTGATGTTGGGTTTGACCGGTCATTGATTGGTGCGTACGGACAGGATGATCGTATCTGCGCATATGCAGCGTTACACGCAATTTTAGATGTAAAAAACCCTGAACATACCGTGTTATCTCTTTTTGTTGATAAAGAAGAAATCGGCAGTGAAGGAAACGCGTCTGCACAAGCCTCGACATTTCTCAGATCCCTCATCAAGGAACTTGACCCGCATGTTGATGTCGATAGCGTTCTGCTCAAATCAAAGGTGATTTCTGCTGATGTTCAGTCAGCGGTCACCCCGAACTACACCGATGTGTTTGAGCTTAAAAACGCATCATCGTTGGGAAATGGTGTGGTGATGTCAAAATATACCGGTCATGGTGGGAAGTACTCGGCGAACGATGCATCAGCAGAATATGTTGCTGAAATCAGAGCATTACTTGATAAAGCAAAGATACCATGGCAGACAGGGGAACTTGGAAAGGTTGACAAGGGTGGCGGAGGGACGGTCGCAAAGTATTTCTCGCGGTTAGGAATGGAGGTCATTGATCTGGGTGCCCCGGTACTATCCATGCATTCACCCTATGAGGTCACCAGCAAGGTTGATCTCTGTTCGTCGTACTTGGCGTACCTTACGTTCCTCAAAAGCTAATGCCCCTGGGCTTTGTTTTTCAGAAAGATCGTTGGCGTCCGTTTCCAATCGGAAAACCTTCTTGGCAATACTCTGGGTTACATAGTCTGTCTGTTTTTTGGGCAATAGGGAATCCCGCGAGATGCATCATCGGTACGGTTGCTTTTTTCCCATGTTTCCATCGCGCGTAGAACCAGTGGGTGAAAAAGAACATCGGATTTAACAGCCATCTTTTATCTGGTGACCAGAAGTCGATATTGTTTTTCCAGCATCGTGCGATGACCTCCCATTGCAGCTCCGAAAGGTTCTTCAGGTTGGTCCGTCGGTAATTCCCTAGCACTGCTTCTTTTAATGGGATGAACAAGACCGGCGTGTAAAACATTTTCGCGTTATGATTCCTCAGATCATCTATAAGATCTAGTGTCGCACGAACGTCGTCTTCTGTTTCATCCGGCTGACCGGTCATAATGGTGCACAACGGCCACCAGTCGTGGTCGTTCATGATCCCAACGCCCTGTAATACGAGTTCAGGCCAGTTATCAACACTATATGGGAGTGCTTTTCCTTTCATATATTTCTTCATCAGTCGAACGCTACCGGTTTCAATCCCGACTTCAACAGAGACAAAACGCTTCGGGTAGGATTTATGTAACTCTGGTGTCCATCGTGTTTTTTCGAGGAGTATCGGTGATAACTCCTCCAAAAGTTTCCGATCATAAATGACGGGTGCAAGGGACGCATGAGAAAGCAGAATGTGTTCAACACCAGGGTAGGATGCGATTGATTTGTACAATTTCACGATTGCTTCTCTGTTAGGGATGAACCCTGGTTTTGATTTATACAAGAAGATATCTTCAGTCACCGTAAAAATGGTGCTTGTTCCTCCATTGATATTAGTTTTTACCTCTTTCATGATGTATTCAAGGGGAAACGAGTATTTCGTCCGGTTTGTGGGACTGCAGAATTGGCAGCCTCGTCCGCATCCGCGAGTGATTTCTACCATGCCGTAGCAAGCTGCGTGTTTGATCGGGGGAATGTTTTTCCTGTTTGGTTTCTGTGCAACAAAATATGATGGCACTGGCTCATTGTTCATCATTTTTTTAAACACGCTAACAAGGTCTTCTTCTCCTTCTCCTTGAAAAAGGACGTCGATGCCCCATTTTTTTTGCATATCTGCTTCGTTGATCTGCCAGGAGCCCGCGCCACCAACAATGATCTTTGGTTTATACTGTTGGATAGCAGGATGTGTGATGAGTTTTTTGAATTCAGATGCGTTCAATGCCTCTCCACCAAATCCAATGAGTGAATTGTAGGTTGTTGAGACATACGCAAGACCCATGGGATCCATGGAAGAGATGCCAACTATCTTTGTGTTCTTGCCGATGAATTTGTGTAATTGATCATAATGGGCGGCAACCACATTTTCTTGGCCAAACTCCTCGGAGATGAGTGATTCTACTTTTCGGAGGCCATAGATCGTTCGTTGTGCAGTTCCATCTTTGTTGCTTACGAGGTTCTCTAAGTGTTCTCGAAGAGCCAGTCCTGAGAGTTTCTTTGGAAACGTGCAGATGAATGCGGCGAAAGGATTATCGTCGAATTCGTTTGCCTCTGCACGCGATGCAGTAAGAACAATAGGGTAACCATTGGTGTGGTTATCCATCGATGATTGCCTCCCGTTTGTCATGTCTGAGCAGGATTGTCTTAAACACTGGATCCTTGATGGTGTCTTGAAGCTTTAAAAGAAACTCTTTCCAGGAGAGCGCGTTGCGGGACCAGCGGATCATCTCTTTTTTATGTAGGGAAAGGATTTTCAGGAAGCTCTGCCAGTTATATCCTTCGGCCTTTAACGGTTTTGACCATCCAGCGTCGTTCCAAAGATAGGTTGGGAGTCGATTACCGAACCAGAGGGCAAGTGAGTCAATATCCCATTCTCTGCCTTTTTGTTCTGTTGATTGTTTTTTAAACATAAGTGGTTCTGGCGGTATAATCAAGTTCATAGATGATCCCCCATATACATGGTAGATGGCATATGGTATTGCAAAGTCCTATTTATGTTTTTAGCCAAAAATGGCCATCCATGCTCTTTCATGACAGAGAATAAACTATTTATAATGGTGTCTTACATATAGAGGGAAAGTAATAGATTACTACTTAGGGGATAATAATATGATGAAGAAATCTGTAAAAATAATATGTACGCTTTTAATTTTAACAACAATGGTCCTTCCGACCTCTGCTCTTGCAAGGCAAAAACAACCAGTCACCTTCACGAAACAGTCCACTGAAATCTATAACACATTGATTCACCATACAGTCATCACACCAGCAGCTTGCATTGATTTCGATCCACTCAATGATAATATCACGGTCACGGTCACCATTAATGAAATCCGTGCATTAAAAATGATAGACCGTTTCTCCAACCCTGATTTTTATGTAAAGGTTAAAATCAACGACCAGACCTTTATCAGTGACATCTGGGAAAATATGCAATACGTTGAACACCTAAATTGGTCTGCCTCCTGCGTGGTTCCAAAAGACAAAGAGTTCGTCAATGTTTCTATTGAGCTGTGGGATAAAAACACTGGGTTTGACCGCCTCTGTGACATCAGTCCGGATTACGGGAATTATACACAGGCTCGTACGGCGGAGCTGACCTACAGTATCGCCACAGGTATCTGGTGGGGTGATGATTATCTTGAGGATCCCAGCGGGTATGGCCGATTGAATGGATGTGATGACAACAGCATTCACGAACCGGAGAGAGACTGTGAGCTCTTCTTTACTGTATCACAAAATGATTTTGATGGTGACGGACTGCCGTACTGGCTTGAAGTGAATATGTACAACACCAGCCCTCTGATAAATAACCGTGGTGAAGACGCAGATAACGATGGTATCCCCATTGAATGGGAATATACATTCGGATTGACCTATATCGAATGGGGTCATGAAGAAGGGTACTACTTCATTTATGATCCTTTCCATTGGGAGAACTATACCGCATTAGACGAAGATGAGGATGGATTAAACGACATAGAGGAATACAAAGCATGGCAATGGGGCTCCGATCCATTCCGGCAAGATATGTTCATTGAAATTGATCAGATGGCGAAAGGTCCGAATGGTGAAGGTGCGTTTGTACCAGTTCAAACCTACGACATGCTCCGTACGTCATACGCGAAACATAATATTTTCTGGCATATCGATGACGGTCGTCTCGGTGGTGGTGAAATCATCCCCTTCAAAGAAAATATCGAGGATGAAGACCTTGATCAATGGTACATGACCTATTTCATGCATGGAGATATCCATAACTGGCGACGAGGGGTCTTCCACTGGGCGATTATCACGTATAATGGCACGTGGGCGAAAGGTTTCGCGTTTTCCTCAAGAATCAATGGAATGTGGGCTCTCGATTGTTTCCTTGTTTCAACAAGTTACCATGAAATGCGTTCAAAGATCTTTCCAATAATTGATGGATGTTACCGACGGACGTTCAACAGGGAACTGAATCGAGCGTGTGTGTATGCGGGTGCAATGATGCATGAGACAGGACATACTCTGGGATTATACAATCCTGGGGTTGACAATTCACAGACCGTCTGGCCCTGGCAGACGGATTTTTGGCGATTTGGGCCATATAAGAGCGTTATGAATTACCGATACATTTACAATGGAGTCAATGATTATTCAGATGGTTCCCATGGGAAAAACGATTTTGACGATTGGTCAGCAATTGACCTGACGTTAATCAACCCGAGAATCCACTGGTAAGACACAAACCTGTTGATGTATATCTGCTGCATCAATCCATTCTTCTTTCTTTTGTCAGGGTGAAAAATGAATGGGGAGTTTCTGAACTAAAAATTGATATTTCCCCCGGTTGGTCCGAGGAATAGAATCCACACATGTAAGAGTTAATGAAAACTCGTCTCCAAATCGCTTATGAAAACTCTCTTGAATACGACGTGCGTCATCTTCTGAATATGTTTCCCTTCGCACGACACGAAGCACGATTTCTCCTTGTCGTTCTTGGTACAATTGGCATTCTTTCACGTTTTCCGTCGATTTTGCAACAAGGTGATGAACCCCCATGAACGGCACGAGTCGTTTGGTTTTTGAGACAACGAAATCCTGTACCCTTCCTTCGATTGATTTCAAGAGAGGATAGTTTCTTCCGCATTCGCAGTGGTGTGTTGAATACACTGCAATGTCTCCGGTTTTGTACCTTATAAAAGGGAAAATTCCAGTGTGAAAGCCAGTGGCAACAATCTCTCCAGATTCACCATCTTTTGTCACTTGTCGTCCGTTTCTATCAATGAGTTCTACGAACCCATAATCAGGGAAGATGTGGTAGTAATTGCTCTTCTCACAGGTTCCAGCAAGTACGCTTTGCTCTCGGTGTCCGTATTGTCCGTGTACTCTGCATTGGAAGAGCTCTTCGAGGAATTCACGTTGCCAGTCGTAGATGGTTTCCCCGTAGCAAAAAATTGCTTTCAATTCAATGGTGTTGTGTTTCATATATGTGGCAAGCATGGTGATTGCTGAGGGGTATCCTATAAGGTATTGTGGTTGGAGTCGTCGGATTTTTTTTACATATATGGAGAGATTCTGGTCTGTCATGTGATATGAAGAAAGAACAAGGGTTCGTGACAATGGTCGATACTCCCAGGGTTTTTCACTGCCGGTGATTTGTACTGATTTATCCATGGCATGACATTCGGCTCGTTCGAGGAGTGTTTTAATGTATGCGAGGTGTTTGGCGTGCCATACTCCTTTTTCTACGTAGAATCTGAGGGGGAAGCCGGTGGATCCGCCGGTGATGGTTTCTTCAAAGGTGTGCGTAGGGTAGTTGGTTGCTTTGAGTTCGTTTGTGTGTTCTTGGACGGTTTCTTTGGTGAGAAAGGGGAGTTGTTGGAAGTCATGGAGTGATTGGACGTCGTCTGGTGTGATGCCTCGTATATTGAAGAGTTTTTTGTAGTAAGGTACGTGTTCGTACGCGTGGTAGAGTAGTGTTTTGAGTTGTTGCCATTGATAATCTTTTATTTGCTCAGGAGTCCACCGTTGTGTGTGTTGAAGGGATCTGTAGGTTTCTTGGTATGGTGTGTGGTAGATGAGGGTAGTGAGTGCGGTTCCGAGTCCTGTTTCCTCGTTGAAGAGACGTTCCCAGAGTTTTTGCATGTCTTCTCCGTTTATATTTTAGAGGAGTCCATGACTGCTACATAATATTTTCTGTAAAAAAGGAGAAGCGAAGGGGCATATTTGTGTTGTTTTGCTTTATTTACTGTTTGGGTAATTGTCCCATAATATTTAAATACTTATATTTATATAATATATAATATTAAAATAAATATCATCATACTAGCGTTAAAAATGGATGCACACTAAAAAATACTCGAGGAATAATATGAAGAAAATCATACCAATTTTCATCGTAGGCATATTGGTCTTTGGTGGACTTGGAGCAGCTGCGTTCAACACTGATATCTCTGTGAAAAAAACAATGATCGCAAAAAGCGATTCAACCTCATTATTGTTCTCGTCACAACCAATTCTGCGTGAAAAAGATGGATTTGTGAAAATAGAAATAAATGAAGCGACTTCGCAATTAATTGAACCGAATAAACCAGTGTTACCTATCTCTATAAAAACCTATCAGTTACCTTTCGGATCAAAGAACATAAAGGTGACGTGTACTCCAAAAGATATCGGCACCATGACTCTTACAAAAAAGGTCATGTCTGCTCGCATCGCTCCGTTATCAAAAATGAGCGAAATTAAAGCGAGTGTAAAAGATAAATCAGTATACAACAGCTCTGCGTTCTATCCAAGCAACTGGTATAGTTATGATCTTGGTGCAGGCCGTGATTATAATGGTAAAGAAGTCATTTTTGTCAAAGTCGTCTGTTATCCGGTCCGCTACTCACCAGCGAACAACCAGGTTGATTATGCAGCTCGCTTTGATGTTACAGTGACCTATGATGCACCGACGACAACACCACAAACCCTTGATGCGTATGATATGGTGATTATTGCTCCTGCTGCGTTTGAAGCAAAACTTCAACCACTTATTGATCATAAGAATGATAAGGGTGTGGCAACTACCTTTAAATCAGTGGAAGATATCCTTGATGAATACACAGGAGCTGACCCCCCGGAGCAAGTGAAATATTTCATTAAATATGCGTACGACACCTGGGGTATTAAATACGTATTGCTCATTGGTGGATTAAAATCCCATATCAACGCAAAAGATAAGGATGCACGATCCTACGGTAGTACAGCGTGGTGGGTTCCAGTCCGATATGTGAGTATCCCTCAGGAAGATGATGAAGGATGTTTATCTGATCTCTATTACGGATGTCTGTACAATGCAACCGGTGGTTTTGACAGCTGGGATTCGAACGGTGACGGCGTCTATGCCGCATGGGATGCACCGGGTGCTGCAAAAGATACATTCGATATGTATCCTGAGGTCTATGTGAGTCGATTACCGGTCACAAACAAGATAGAAGTAAACCAAATGGTGAAGAAGATCATTACCTACGAAAGCAGTGGTCCTGACGCGAAACCCTGGTATAAGAACTTTGTTGGAATCGGTGGGAAAACATTTGATTATTACGAAGGTAAACCTGATGGTGAATACCTCTGTGACCTCGCATTTAACTATACAAAGAACGCGATCCCTAACCTGAATCTGGTGACCGTGTATTCGACAAACAAGAACACGAGTGGGTTCGTTCCAGTAGCAAAAGATATTCAGAGAGCGATATCCCAGGGCGCTGGCTATGTTGATTTCGAAGGACATGGAAATCCCCTGGTTTGGGATACGATCTGGTTTGATGGGGCCTATCCGGATGATTGGTGCGGGGGTATTCATCTCTATAATTTCCTGAAGATTTCAAACGGTGCAAAACTCCCTGTTGTCATTGTCGGTGGCTGTCATAATGGTTTGTACAACGTATCACTTCTCAAGACGTTATTTGATAAAACAGGCACCCAGTACTTCTGCTATGGTATCCCGATTCCTGTCTGTTTCAGCTGGGGCCTTGTCGTGAAATATCCTGGTGGTGCAATTGCTTCAACCGGCTGTACCGGCTATGGAATGGGATACGAAGGTAACCCGGTCAGTCTCAGTGGAGAACTTGAGTCAAACTTCTTCTATGAAATAGGTAATGGTTCGACAAATCTTGCACAAGCTCACAGTCGTGCGATTCAGAAGTTCCTTGCTGAAGAAGAAATAGGACAAATCGAGGCGTTCTGTATCACGAACTGGGCGCTCTTCGGTGACCCCAGTTTAAGGCTTGGTGGATATCCCTCGTAAAAACACTTCACCTCTTTTTATTCTTTTTTTTGTCTGCGATAATTTCTTTCCATGTTCTTCTCAATCATCCTTTTTTATCCATTTCATCAGGTATCAATAGAAATGAATGAAATAAAACCGTAACCTAGGTCACACAAAGGTTTCATGAAAGTCTGTTTATTCATGACCCAAAAATCCAATATATTTAAATACAAGGCCTATGATTCTGAACATACTAGGATGCAAGGGATGTGGGTGGAATGCGGATAGACAGACGTTTAACCTTTATAGGTGTACTGTTAATAGTTTTAAGTATGACCATGGCTACACAGTATGCGACGACAAAGGTATCGTACACTTTTGGTATTGTTCACCCAAGTAATGCCGATATTCGGTTCGTTGGATCTGATAACAACTCAGATGATAACATTCGGGTATTACGGGTAACCAACAACGCCAGTGGCAGTCGATACGTTGAAATTAAACTCGGTGACTGGTTCCCTGGTTCCGTGAAGAATTATACTGCTGTTTTTGCGATTGTCAATGAAGAGCAATTTTCCGTCAATATTACGCATGTTAATATGTCAGGTACTGCGGCAAATTATGTTGATGTCTGGCTGCATGGGAACAGAACGACCCAAGCTGCTCTTGAAGTCGCATCAGCACGAGTAAAAGTTATCGCTGCTGGAGTATCATTACAAACAGCTACGAATTGTGCATGGAAATTAGCAGCAGGAAATGGAAACCCTGCGAATATGAACGGAACAGCTATCCAAACACCATGGGATAACACGGCGCATGTCCGATACAATCACACGGACACTATTTTTGCGAAGAATGGAACACGTGACTGGGTGTGGGTGCAAATTACTTTAAATATTCCGAGTAATGCATCAGATGCTGCCTCGGCAACAGGCTCTATTTGGTTCCACTTCGCAGCAACGACTCATAATTAGTAGTACATACTGAGACTTGATTATTTTCCTTCTTTTTTTCCTTTCTATTTTTTTTCCAACAGTTTTCTCTTTTTTTCGCTAAAATTTTAAATAATTTTTGTCGCCGATAGATATAAGAAGATTGTGCTACCTTGTGGGGCTAAAATCCTTTTTTTCCACGAGAACACGTGATTTTTTACCCTAAAACCAATGGAGGAATATTTATATATAAGTTATTTCATTTGGCTTAAAAGCATATCGAAAAGTATAAAATAATTATGGGGGCGTTGGTAAATGGTACAAATGCAATCCAGGAAGAAAAAAGAGAAACGGCAGAGCATTGAAGAAATCATTCAGTGCCCTGAATGTAACAGTACACATTTAAGTAAAGATTATGCGCGTGCAGAGCTTGTCTGCGCGGATTGCGGCCTTGTTATTGATCAAGATTTCATTGACCATGGCCCAGAGTGGAGAGCGTTTGATAGTGACCAGCGGGAGAAACGAGCACGTGTCGGTGCTCCCATGACATACACGATTCACGATAAAGGTCTCAGTACCATGATCGGATGGAAAAACCGGGACTCCTATGGAAAATCCATTCCGACCAGAAACCGGGCACAGCTGTATCGACTCAGGAAATGGCAACGACGTATCAGAATCAGCGATGCAACCGAGCGGAACCTTGCGTTCGCGTTATCAGAGCTTGACCGAATGGCATCTGGCATGGGTCTGCCGAGAACCGTACGAGAAACCGCAGCCATGGTGTATCGAAAAGCAGTCCTGAAGAACTTGATTCGTGGGCGCAGCATCGAAGGAGTGTCTGCATCAGCGTTGTATGCCGCATGTCGGCAGTGTAACGTGCCACGAACCCTTGATGAGATTGCTGCATCCTCGCGAGTCTCTCGGAAAGAAATCGGGAGAACCTACCGGTTCATTGCTCGAGAATTAGGATTGAAACTGATGCCAACATCACCACAGGATTACATCTCACGGTTCTGCAGTGAACTGAAATTGAGCGGCGATGTGCAGGCAAAAGCAATTGAGATCTTAAAAGATGCTGCTGACAAAGAACTTACCAGTGGTCGTGGTCCAACCGGGGTTGCCGCCGCATCGATTTACATTTCATCGATCTTGTGTGGTGAACGGCGAACCCAACGAGAAGTTGCAGATGTTGCTGGCGTAACAGAAGTTACAATCAGAAACCGATATAAAGAACTTGCAGAACGACTCGACATCGACATTATCCTGTAAACAGCTATGACGCGTTGGTACACCGAAAAAAAGAAAGAGCATTTTTATAAAGAAGCGAAGCGGACCGGATATCGAGCCCGCTCTGCCTTTAAATTACAGCAGATTCAAGTCCGCTTTAATCTTATTCCAAAGAACGGTATCGTCGTGGATCTTGGTGCTGCTCCTGGTGGATGGAGCCAGGTAGCAAAAGAACTAGTTGGCGAACAAGGCACGGTTATTGGCGCGGATCTCTCGTCGATCCAACCATTAGAGAACATACAGTTCATCCAAGGCGATATCACCCAAGCTGAAACCGTTGAACGTATCAAGGACTTGATGAACCGCAGGAGCGCAGATGTGGTGTTGTCAGATATGTCTCCTGATATCTCAGGGTGTTATTCGGTTGATCAGGCACGAAGCGCATGGCTGTGTGAATGCGCACTACACGTCGTAGATCAAGTGTTGAGACCGGGCGGTCATTTTATCTGTAAAATCTTTGAAGGGGAAGATACCAAAGAATTCATCGAGAAGGTGAAACATCGGTTTATGGTTGTGAAAACCTTTTCTCCTGAAGCATCACGGAAAAGTAGTTCCGAGGTCTATATTATTGCGAAATCGTTTAAAAAACCTTATAAAAATTACGGTGACTCCTTTGAACACACAGATGAAAGAGTATATTATATAGGAGTAGATATCAGTTAAGTTTTACAAAACGGTTGAAACAATGGTTGACCAATCACTCGCTCTTGAAGTGTTTCTGAAGCATACGTGTGAGGATATAGAGAAGAAAATAGATGAAATTATTACTGATCAGAATATTTTAGTTATATTGAAGGGCGGGAAGCGGTTACGGCCGTTACTTGGCGCGATTTCTTTTAAAGCATGTACCGGGGGGAATGAGTCATCGCAGCTGTATCAAGATTTTTTAGAAGGAGCCGTAGCAATTGAGCTTGCGCATGGCGCGTCCTTGGTTCATGATGATATCATTGATGGTGATTTAACCCGGAGGGGGGAGGCTGCGTTCTATATCAAGACCGGAATTGATAACGCGATTCTGGTTGGTCATAAGATGCTAGTGATCGGAGCTAAGCTGGCGTTGTCTCATGGAGAGAAGATTGCGCAGCTGTATGTGGATGCATGGAGTGGAACTCTTGATGGACAACTCAATGAAATCAATTTCAACAGTAAAGATCTCCAGGATATCACTCTCACTGCGGATTCAAAGTTCTTCCAGGTGTACAGTCGGATTATTGATTTGAAGACAGCTACCTTGTTTTCTGCGGCGTGTAAGGCTGCTGCATATTGGGCGAACGCGTCTAATGAGATTGCGGATTTACTCGCGGAGTACGGCAGGGAGGTAGGGTTTGCGTATCAGCTTGCCGATGATTTAGTTGATCTTGAGAAGGGCGAGATGATTGATAGCGTGGTTATCCCGCTTTTGACTCGACTTGAGAAGCGGTCTGCGAAAAATGGTAATCTTAAAACTCGGTCGATTCGTAAGAAGATTAATAAGAAATCACCTGAGATTAAAAAACTGTATCTTGAGGAAATTTCGAAACATGTGAATAAGGCTCAGATGCTCTGTAAATCCCCGATTCTTCCGAATAATCAGTTTAAGACGTTTTTGTTGGATGCGCCGTTTTATAGTATTAATAAGATGCTCAAGGAAATATACATTACCATCTAATTTTTTTTATGTTTTTTATTGTATAGAAAGTATAGGAATCATGTCTGGATATTAGTGGATGATAAATGTAATTCGTGTTGTTGGATGAATTGTGACGTCTGGATGATGCAGAGAAGTATAATAAAAAGTTGTGGTCACAACTAACTATAAATATGATAAAATGATTCCTTTGTATCATGGATTTTCTTCCTGTTAATAAGAGTCATCTTAGACTTGTTAAAGAGGGTAGGATTTCACGTCATGAAACAACGTCAAAAGGTAAGAGATATGCCCGTGGTAAGATATATCTGAAGGATAACAACGATATTGGTTCAAGATATCAACTTTATGAAGTGGAAAATCTGCATTTAGTTGGTAGAGATAAACAACACAAAAAGGGTAAGGGTTTCGTAGTATTCATACCGAAATGAGATTGCGACTATTTTGGATAATGAAGTGATTTAGATTTCCCCGAAGGGGCTTTCTTGT
>Ga0315274_10000324_pt1 | contig 74942 bp, 67 predicted proteins | sample YL17G02_20_MG_FD_203700 | JGI IMG/M metagenome (GOLD analysis project Ga0315274, IMG submission 203700) | Sediment microbial communities from Yellowstone Lake, YNP, Wyoming, USA - YL17G02_20 | ecosystem: Environmental > Aquatic > Freshwater > Lake > Sediment | place: USA: Wyoming | collected... | reverse complement strand
CTATCTTGATATTAAATTTATTTGATTACATATCTTAAACATCGCTGATTGAATGCAATTCATCGTCGATCCATCTACATTAATGGGGAATATTGTATTATGATCAGGTTTAATTTTTAGACTCTTTTTGATAGTATAGGATTCAAAACCCCATTTATCTGGATTATCCCGAATAGAAGCATCCCAAGCGTGTTTAAATTGTTTTGAAAGTTTTAATAAGCCTTTGTTTCTAATGGCAAATAAATAAAACTCACCTGAACCTAACGGCGCCGATTTCGCGAATGGAAGATCAGGTCCTAAATCCCCATTTACAATGATCATAGCCTGGTAATAATTTTCCGAGACCTCTTCACCATCTACATATACTTGCCACTTAGTCTTCTTGTGGATTAATTCCCTCATTGTTTTTCTTAAAGTTGCCAGACTCGCACCTACAAAAAACGGTCCCAGATCCCCGAAAAGCTGGCTTAATATCCCCTTATAATATTTTATGAATCTGTTTTCAGTAAAATATGGGATATTTCCGAATATCTCTGCTCCACCATATCCTATGAAATGACGGAGAGGATTACCACTTTCTTCACTTACTACCTGTATGATATCACATCTAACAGTTTTGTCTTCATTAATTGACGTATTAAAAACTTCAATGGCTTCTTCAATATTATCCGGCATTCCAAGTGTCTTTCCGATAAGATCTGCTGAACCTTTTCTCAGAAAGCCGAGTTTTATTTCATTCAGGTTGATGCCCGAATCTAAACATCCTTCCAGTATACTATTAAATGTCCCTGATCCTCCTGCAGATATGATAATGCGACTTCCAGTTTTAATTAATTCTGTTGTTTTCTTTCTGGCTTCTAAATGCCTGTCAACAACAAATAGAGAGACATTATTCTGTCCACATTCCTTGAATAAAGGTATAATGCGTTTTACCTTTCCCCAATCTTTAATTGAACCGGAAATGGTTGTGGCAATTACGTCTATTTTTTTATTTCCCATCTGCATTTTCCTTTAAGAACTTTTTAAGATAATTCTCTGTTTCAACAACAACATCTTCTACCGTTTTATTTCCATCAATACTTATAGTTGGTATATTCCAATCTTCTAAAATCACATTGCATACTAATTTGTAAGCTTCACGCAGTTTCCCTAATTTCTCTTCTGTTTCATGTACTTGTTTTTTTTCTCCTCTTTTATCTATTCGTTTGCACGCCATTGCAGTCTCCACATCCAGAAAAATAACTACATCAGGAAGTTTGAGGTGATTCAATTTTAAATATTTTAAAGATGATAATTCAGGAAACTGTTTAAATATTGGATCAGATTTTTGAAACTCATCCCCTTTTGCAGTCAATATTCTAATTGCCTTTGAACAGGTATTTTTATTAAAATATTGTTCTTTATATAAACAGGTCCAGGCTGTTAAATTTAGCAAAGGCGCACCATCCAAGATGATAAAATCAGGGGAATACCATCTTTTTATTTCATCGAGAAGGTGGTCTCTTAAAAGGAGTTCAGTTAATTTGGGAATTTTATAGAACTTTAGAGATTTTGCTTTTTTAGCATACCCTCCAATCATTTCTCTGATTTTCTCTGTAATCAATGGCTGCATATCTTTTGGCTGATTGTTTTCATAAAACATAAGAGCATCACTAACTAAACAGGAAACACAGTCAACTGATAGATTCTGCGCCAAATTCCTTGAAAGCGTGCTCTTTCCTGAACCGTCTATTCCTAAAACAGCAATGGTAATAGACGATTTCTTAATAACCGTTTCCCTTTTATGTCGAAATGCTTTTACAGATTGTTCAAGTTCATTTATGATTTTTTCCAGCGAATGAGTAATCTCTGTATGTGCTCCCCTATAAAAATGCGGCGGAGCAATAATAACTTCATTCCATAGAGGCAAAGGGATATTACTTCCCTTGGGAAGGACTCTTTCCGGACCAAATAAAAACACCGGCACAATAGGGATATCACGATAAAGAGCCGCCAATCTGCCAATGCCGCTTTTAAAATGCTTCATTTCCCCCGGATTGCCTCGAGTTCCTTCCGGAAAGATAATGACATTATGCCCATCATCAAGTCTATCTTTGATATCTTTTAATGGATCTCTTCTCTCCTGAGGTTTCCCTCTTTCTATCCAAATAGGAGAAAATAAAAAGTTAATAAGATAAAAACTCAACTTCGATTTTGAAAAATACTCCCTGGCAGCTACAGGATGCGTAATCAGAATGCCTTTAACTGGTAAAAAACAAAATAACAAAAGGATGTCCAGGTGACTATTATGATTAGCAACGATGATATATCTATCTAACTGGCTGATGTTCTTTCTGCCCTTAATATTAATTCCAAAAAACAGTTTAACAAAAGGACGTAATATAAATAAATGAATGAATATCCGAAGTGAAAATATTTGAAATAACTTCCTCATTTCAGGAAATACCTTATATAGTGAAATACAACTGGAGCTGAGTAAAAGATTGATTTCATATTATCAATAACGGCTCCTCTGCCTGGACACATATTTTTTTCATTGATTCCCAAATCAAATTTGATATAATTAATCGTATGATTGCCTATTATAATAAGAACAGGAATCATTAAACCTAAAGAGATGGAATGTCCTATTGGAATAGTCGTCCAATTGGATAATAAGACTGTCATCAATACAGTAAAGGGTGATGAAATAAAATATTTCAGTATAACACTTTTGAACATTGGTATCGTCTTTTTCTGAATAAAATACGTTATAATATCACAAATAACAACATTAGTAATTAACATAATAGCCATCCATCTGGAATATAAGGCTAAATACCCAATATGTCCTAAACAGTAAACAAACAGGAACATACCAAAATCGATGGCTCCGGTTGAAAAAATAATCCCTTTTGATTCTTTACCACCTATTGCAATGAGGAATGGAATCATCAAAAAAGCATATACTGGAATGGAAACAATGAACATACCATACCAATCAATCTGGATATAATATATCATAAAAGGAATGGATAAGTAAGCCCCGATGATTCCCCACCTGTCCTGTAACCTGATATCTATTAAAGAAAAATATTCTCGTAATGACCAGAAGCATAAAATCGCTAATATCCAAACAGCAATTTTAAATGAAAATATTTCTGCAACGCTGAATATCAGAAAATATATCCATAAGTAATTGATATAACTGGCAAAGGGGATTTCCTTTCTTAATATAAACTTTATGGCATAAAGCAATGTTAAAATAAGAAAAACAACTACAATAGTAAGCTTAGGCAATTCGCCAAACATATGAAAAGATCCCCATCACTTTATTTGTGTTAGAATAGTATTATGGTTGAACACATCAATAGAATTAACTTTAAACTAATCCCATCTGATTCACTTAATTAAAATGCATTATTTCATCACACATCACAGCATTTCTGCGTAAAATTCTCTGAATTATGCCCTCAACGTCACTCATCCTTCCTTAACCAGTTCATTCATAGCCTGTGCTATTCCTTTTCGCGTAATAGATACATTATCCGGAACTTCTTCAACGAGGGTAACCTCTCCTATATCTGCAAAAAAAAACCCAAAAATCACATTTGATTGTCTATTATTCTTCCTTTTACTGAACTTTACAACACTGCTAATGAGAATTTCATAAGAAAATCGCTATTGCAAGAAAGAAAATAGAATGCTTAGACAGCTGTTGGAAACAGTTCAACTGTGTATCAAAAAGATATTATTATATATTTTGTGTTTAAGCAGCGTCCAACCAATCGTACTTTTGATGCTTGCTGGCGATAGGTTCTTAGTCTCGATCATACTCGATGTTGTTCATCGTTGATGATTGGGGAGTACGAATTTTTGGTAAGGGAGCGGATTGAATGGGAATACGCCCGAGAGGACTCGAACCTCCGACCAATGGATTAGGAATCCACTGCTCTATCCTACTGAGCTACGGGCGCATAGTTTCTTTCTATTAAAATAAAAATCTGAAAGAGTATTTAGCTAAAATCAAGTTTTTTTAAAACTAATTATTCCGAATTAAGACTTCTGAAATACTGTATAATATGTCATTCCTGCCCCTGTTTTCACAGGGGTAAACTCCAGCAGGAATCCAAAATCATATAAAATTTGGTTAAATTTTCTCTGGATTTACACTCCCTGTCTTCACGAGGACAAGTTTCGTGGGAATAACACGACCTCGGTTGTTAGTTTTTCAAAGGTCTCGAATTAAACTTACTTTTCAAAAAAGTGGATTCGATTTTTTAACATTTTATTACAGAATAGAAATCATATCCTTTTAATTTCTCAACACCATTCAAAAAGGTTAATTCAATTAGACAGGCAACGGCAACGATTTTCCCACCTAATTTTTCTACGAGCCTGCAGGTGGCACTTAAAGTTCCCCCAGTAGCCAACAAATCATCGATAACAAGAATCCTCTCCCCTTTCTTGATAGCATCTTTATGAATTTCAACAGCATCCGTTCCATATTCAAGAGCATACTCTTCCTTAAGAGTTTCTGCGGGTAACTTTCCAGGCTTTCTTGCAGGCACAAATCCTACACCTAACTTATACGCAATTGCTGAACCAAATATAAAACCGCGTGATTCTACTCCTACAACTTTTTCAATACCTGATTCTTTATATTTTTTTACAAAAATATCGACTGCCGATTTAAAAGCCTTCTCATCTTTCAATAATGTCGTAATGTCTTTAAATATAATTCCTTTTTTAGGAAAATCGGGCACATCACGAATGAATTTTGATAAATCTGCCATACCTTTTCCCCTCCATTTATTGATATGAATTCATTGCAAGTGATTTTAGTGTATTAATAGTTATTAATAGGAATGGATAGTGTCAACAGTTTTTGATTCGTATTGTTAAAAAAACTATCATCAAAATTGAAAAAGGTATTTAGACCTTGAAATTAGAAAATCAATTTATTATCAGTTCGTAACTTTTTTTCTTGCGTGTTTTAAAGTGTTAATTTTACATTAAAAAACAATTTGTTGTTTAAATTATAAAATAGCTATATGAACTCTCTAAAATATCCATATTTCAAAACCTTATTATCATTAAATAAAGAAAGACTTAATTCTTATGACTAAAAAATCTAAAAACTCAAAATCCGTATTAGGTTTGGAAGAAGGAATAGTTAATCTCGTTCAATATTCTCCCGAATGGCAAAAGAGTTTTGAAGAAGAAAAGAGTATTTTGCAATCTACACTTGGTGAAATTATTAAAGACATTCAACACATTGGAAGTACAGCCATACCAAATCTGATGGCGAAACCCATTATTGACATAGGAATAGCTATTGAGAATATTCAGGATGTTCAGAAGTGTGTTGAACCTCTGAAAAATCTTGGTTATGAATACAAAGGTGAATTCAATCTGCCGGGGAGACATTTCTTCATCAAAGGTAATCCGAGAACTCACCATATTCACATAGTAGAACAACAAAGTCACCACTGGAAAATATGGATACTATTTCGTGATTATCTTAGGAACCACAAAGAAATAGCAAAAGAATATGAAAGTCTCAAGATAGAGCTTGCTAAAAAATATAAACATAATCGACAGGCATACATCAAAGAGAAGGCACCCTTTATTGAAAAGGTAGTGAAAATGGCTCTTGCAGAAAAATAAATTTGATATATAACTACATTGAAATAATTATGGTCAGAATAATCAGCGGTTCTAAAAAGGGGCATAAATTAGAAATCCCTTCAACATCTATCAGACCAACCATTGATAGAGTAAAAGAAGCCTTATTCTCAATTATTGGTGAGGAAATAGTTGAATCAACATTTTTAGATATGTTCAGTGGTTCAGGCGCAATTGGGCTTGAGGCTTTGAGTAGAGGCGCTCAATTAGCTGTTTTTGTCGATAATAACAGTGAATGTATTAGAACAATTAAAAAGAATCTAAACAAATTAAAACTTATAGAAAAATTTGTAGTCATTCACTCTGATGCTTTCCAGATTCATAAATATATTAAAGATATTCAATTTGACATAGTGTTTATTGATCCACCGTATCAAAAAATTGAATTACAAAAAAAATCCTTGAACTACCTTTTGACTAAAAATATGATTCACACAAATTCACTAATTATTTTAGAAGCCTTTTCTAAAAAACCTTTATCATTCACAACTGACAAATTATCTATTATAAAAGAAGCTAAATACGGTGATACTATTTTATATTTTTATCGTGTTATTGAACAAAAAACAGAGGTGATTTAGATTATGATGGAACTACTCGAAAAATTAAATTCGGAAGCAAAAGGTATATATGAATCTGCAAAAGAAGAAGCCTTCAATTCAAAAAGTCAAACGATTTTGCCTCACCATTTCTTAATTGCTATTTTACAAAAGCCTGAAACCGTCGCTTATAAGACATTAAAAGATAGCAACATAGACACTGACCTTTTATCAAAAAAAATTAAGAAAATGGTGATCAAAGGAACCGCAAAAGTTAATAAGAATGAACTAATACTTGATAATACATCTTTACAACTTCTTAATTTTGCTTCTGAAATTGTCAAACAAACAGGGGATATTTTAATTGGTTCACAGCATTTATTGTTAGCTATGCTCTTACAGGAAAATACACTTGCGATCAAGGCATTGTCTTTATTTAAAGCAGATTTTAAGAAAATAGCAGTAAGTGTGAGAAATGTTATTTCTGAATTGAAAAAGGAGATTAAGGAACCATTTGAAATCTCAATTACATCTCCAGAATCAAGCAAAACAGAAAAACCTCAAATAATAGAACCAAAACTTCCCCATAAATACAATATTGCAATCTATCCTGGGAGTTTCGATTGTGCTACTTATGGACATCTTGACATTATTAAACGTACCTCTTCTATTTTCGACTTAGTTTATGTATGTGTTGCACATAATCTTGATAAAAAGCCTCTCTTTACCGTTCAGGAAAGAGTGATGATGTTAAAAAATATTACCCAAGATATAGACAATGTTATTGTCGAAGATTTTAATTACCTTACAATAGATTTTGCACGAGAAAAAGAGGCAAATGTTATTGTAAGAGGATTACGTGCAGTCTCAGATTTTGAATGGGAATTACAATTAGCTATGACAAATAAAGAAATGACTAATAATATTGAGACAATATTCTTTGCACCTTCCACGGAATATTCATTTTTGAGTTCAAGGATGGTAAAAGAAATTGCAAGACTTGGAGGAGATGTTAGTCGATTCGTTCCACCTATCGTATACGAACTGTTAAGATTAAAATTTCAAACAAAAGGAGAATAAATTATGGGTGTAATGGATGCTATTTTTGAAAAAGCAAAAAAGATCAACAAAACAATTGTTCTCCCTGAAGGAGAAGACGAGCGAATGCTTATTGCTGCAAGAGATGCTAAGGCTGAAGGGCTCGCTATACCAATTTTTGTAGGTGATAAAAATAAGATTTATTCAGCCGCTAAAAATTTTAATGTTAATATTGATAATATTGAAATCGTAGAACCAAAATCCTCACCCAATCTTGAGGCATATATTAACGAATATTATGAACTGAGAAAACAAAAGGGAATGACACTTGATCAAGCAAAAGAAACAATCCTGAACTCATTATTCTTTGCTGCGATGATGGTGAGAAAAGATTTAGCAGCTGGAATGGTTGCTGGAGCTATAAATACAACAGCCAATGTTGTAAAATCCTGTATTCATATCATACAACCCGCATCAGGAATCAAAACAATCTCAAGTTCATTCCTAATGATTGTCCCTAACTGCACGTATGGAAATAATGGTGCACTCATCTATGCTGATGCAGGAGTTGTTCCCAGACCAACAGCTGAACAATTAGCTGATATTGCCATAGCCTCCGCACAAACCTGTGAAAAATTAATGAACGTTACTCCACGAATTGCTTTCCTCGCCTTCTCAACAAAAGGAAGTGCCCAAGATGAAAGTCTCGATCATATCATCGAAGGTGTAAAAATATTAAAACAGAAAAGACCTGATATAATTGCTGATGGAGAATTCCAAGGTGATACTGCATTAATTCCCGCTATTGCCAAAAAGAAAGCTCCTGATAGCCCGATTCAAGGTGATGCCAATATCCTTATTTTCCCGGATTTAAATGCTGGCAATATCGCTTATAAACTTACAGAAAGACTCGCCAAAGCCGAAGCCTATGGACCATTGCTACAAGGATTAAACAAACCAGCAAACGATCTTTCCCGTGGATGTAAGGCTTCTGATATTAAAAATATAATGGCGATTACGGCTGTGAGAAAATAATCAAGCGATTGTTGAGTTTATAAGCCCAATAAGATAAAGTGGTATGTGTTTCTAATCTCCTGAATTTTCCAGCCGTCACAATTTTAATTAATGGATTAGATATAATACTCATTTAAGGGGAAAATACACAAGGGTGAGAAATTAATAGGATGACTGCTTTTCTCAGAAAATATCTTCCAAAATTAGATTCAGTTAATCGGGAAGCTTATAAATATATTTTATTAGGTATAGTCACTCTTATTTTTTTATCATCTCTTATTTTATCTTGTCAAAAGATTGTTCAATACTCCCAGGAGATCTTTAAGTATTCTTCTTTATCATTCCAATCTCGTCAAAGTTTAAGATATGGAGAAGATTACTACAAGGCTGTGGAATCAGCAAAAAAATATATAAGAAAAAACAAAGGACGAAAACTCCAATTTCTGGGTCCCCAAACTGTTAACGGATTTTCAAGTTTATGGCTAACTGAACACTTAATCTTTCCTGAGTTCGAATATGCCTCAGGAATCTTCGAAGCCGATGTGCTTATTATAGATAAAAAAGAAAAAATTTCCAATTTGCAAGTAGAAGAGATAGAAGATGTAAATGCCTCATATAAAATTGCGAGATTAAAAAAGTGACCATTCTAATTCTCTTTTTAAAAATTGTCGGATTATGGTTTACGGGTTATTTCATTCTCAATTTTATCATCAAATCAAATAGTTACCACAAATATCTCTTCGCTCTTCCAATGGGAATAGGAGTTCTCGGATTAATAGACCTCTATTTAAGAATTAATTTTAATTACTCTCATTTTAAAATACTGAATTCCCTTATATGTTTTACTTCCTTAGGAGGTATTTTTTTTATTATAAAAGACTCAAAATGTTTTCATAAGCCCAAGAAAGACACAATGTTAGCTTATATTTTTATAATTCTTTTTGGACTTATCTTATTATTTCGCTCTCTAATAATGCCTGTTGAAGCCTGGGACAGTATTGCTATTCATACTCTAAAAGTTAAAAGATTAATATATCAGCCTGATTTCACACAATATTTTGGAATTCCAGAATATGCTAATCCTCATCAAGATTACCCCATACTGATTCATCTTACAGAATCCTGGTTAGCCCAAGATAGTAATTCAGAAATTTGGCAAGATTATCCTGTAAAAATAATATCACCCATTTTTACCTGTCTTATAATACTCTTGATCTACAATCGAATCAGAAGAAATTATAATTCTTTAATCACCTTCTTAATCGCGTTTTCTTTCGGCTTTTGTCCCATCGTTTTAGAATATGCCGTAGTGAATTTGATGGATATCCCATTATCTCTATTTTTCCTTATAACTGTTTTAGCTTTAGAAGAATATGATGTATCGAAACAGACAGAATGGATTACACTTGCGTTAGGATTCTCTATAATGTCTGCCTTTGTAAAAAATGAAGGCATCCCCTTTTTATTAATAACATTCTTTTTATCCCTAAATAGAATCTATAAAAATAGAAAAAGTTTAAACTGTAATCAGCAGGTAAGAATAGGAATCAAGCTTTCAATAGTACTTTTTCTATTATGGATTGAATGGCCCCTGTTACTTTTAATTAATAGAGTACAAGAAAGTAATATTACAAAGAATGGTATAGTTTTTCAGAACTTATTAGATGTAGAGAGATTTAGAATCATATTTACAAAACTTCTTTCCCAGATTTTCAATTTTAAGCACTGGTCATTAATTTTATTAACCTCATTTCTAAGCGTAATATTGGGAGTTAAAATCAAACATAATTTGTTTGCACGTTATTTTATTATTACGATGTTGATTTATTGTATGGTATATGGTTTGACATCTGAAGAACTCACCTGGCATTTAAATACTTCACTGGATAGAATTCTCCTTCAAGTGTCAGCACTCGGTTTTATATCCTTCTTCATATTATTACCTTTAAAAACTGATCCATTACCTAACAACAATATGACTATAGTTTAGATAACTTCCATAGCTATTTTAAAAGACAAAAATATTGATAAAATTATTTCTTAAGTAAGACATAATTTTTTGAATCTTTAAAAGATGTAAAATATCCATTATTTATTTGGCTAATAACTTTTTTCCAATGCTATTATTGAAAGATAATTAATTTCCTATAACCGAAAATTATATGTTCATTGTTATTCATCTTGTGAATTTTGGATATTTCCAAAAAATTAAGCGGGGAAAAAGAGCATTCTTTTTCCCCTTTGTTTCCGGACTTTCCCACAACGACAAAACAGGACCAAGAAACGGTAGGCGTAGAAACTGATTACAAACTGTTTTATCTTCAAACCTTTCTCTCTGCCATAAAGAAAAAGTTGACCAATCCCCCAATATCGCCATTGTGCGTAGAATAGTTGTCTTACTTTTTTCTCCATCTTGTTTAACTTCTTTCGAATTATCCGTTTGTTCACAAGCAATGCCTTTTTCTTTGTGAATTTCCTTTTTATAAAGAGATACAATCATAAAATCTAATAATTTTGTCTTATTTGGATAATGCGTATAAATAGTTGTAAAGGGAGTCTCGAGAATTTTCAGATATTTAAGCTGAGTACTTCTCTCATAAGCATAGGTTGTAATCATAGGTAAATCAAACCATTCATAATAATATCTATCTTCTCCCCACTGAGTGCGCTGGAAAAGGCAAAAAACTAAACTATCCAGATAACGCTCTCTCATCCAAAGCTTTGAGAATTTATTTGTCTTTTCATCCGGCTCAGAGCGTTTAAATACCATTAGACTGTCTAAAAGACAAAATAATGGTTGGTCTAATTGCCAGGTTTCATCAAACGGATTTTCTGTTGGCTGGGAAGAATTTTTTATTCCGGATAATAAATCTTCATAATGGAGATATTCAGCAAATGGTATTTTTAAAACATCACTATGTTGAACTTTATAAGGATATTCTTCATATTGATTACCCGTAACAAGAGGACCCAATACTGAATATCTGCGAATTTTCGTTTCTTTATTTTCTTCCCCAGCTCCCAATATTTTTTTCGCCCCTCGAGGAATTTCTATTTTAATTAATCCAAAAGGACTGTATTCAATATGAGTATCTGACCACTCTTCTTTTTTTGATTGTTCTGAAGATTCTTCAGCTATCACGAAACAGGAAAGGCAACAAATCATAATAAATATCGATATGGAATTCCTTATATTCATTTTATTTCTCCTTATTTATTATTTACTCTCTTTTACTGAGGATTCTGTAACATAATTAGCTTGCAAACGAATAATTAAAACACCCTGTCCATCTCCTGGATGAAAGATTATACCATAATCTTTCCCAGGAACAACCTTGAAATTCATCGTATAATCTCTTGATTGAATTATAGGACGACCTACAGGAAGATTAACTCCTTCAATAGGTTCTCTATCTTTTATTAAACGTAAAGATAATTTAAAATCAGATATTCGAATCATTTTCTCATCTACTTTCTCAGCCTTCGATTCAATCCTCAATTGTGTAGGTTCTTCAAATTCTTTTAATTTAAATAATCCATCTTCCTGTTTTTCAAAATATTGGATTTTTTGTTTTGAACTTATTTCAATAGTTGCCATCTCACCACTATTAGTCATTATATTAGTTGAGCTGATTATTTCAATCTGATCCTTAGGCAATGAAGATTCCTCTGATGGACTAAAATCAATAACTTTGCCATTCCAGAACCATCCCTTATCATTGACTTCAAAATTATTATCTCCCAACGTAAGCTTTGCAGCTGTTAAAAATGACATCGCTTTTTTCAATTCAACTTTCGGGGAATCTTCATCAGCCCATATATCTTCCTGAAGTGTTGTATCCCCGGAGATATTTGTCATCACACGAAAAATTTGACATTTCAACAATATAGCCTCCTGCTTAGCTGCAATGGCAGTTGGAATGATTTGCAAAAAAAGAATAATAATGATAAGTATACATCTCAATCTTTTCATTTTCATACCTCTCCTTTAGATTTAGTCCTGACCTCTAATTCTCCAGGCAAAAAATCAACCGAAGTTTTTGTGAAATCAAAAACATTTCGTGTCGTCGACGATTCAATTATCTGGATTTTTACAATAGATGGTTCTCTAAGAATTGATGGTGTTCTCTGTGTATATAAAAATTGAGCTAAAAAAAATCCAAATAATCCTATACTTATCGCAAATACAGTTGCCCACCCAAGAGAAACACGTTTCAAGAATATCCATTTTAATGGTTGCTTTTTTGATTGCTGAGAAAAAATTCTATTTTTAAGTCCTTCAGATGGTTTTGATAATTTAAGACTTTTTAATTTTTCTTCAAAATCGTCCATAATTACTCCTCCAACAATTTCTTTAATCTTTCTAATCCCCTGTGGTACCAAGATGTTACTGTGCCAATCGAAATGTTAAGTAACTCAGCTATTTCCCGGAATGTTAAATCCGCATATAAGTGTTGAACAATTACTTCGCGTTCGTCTTCTGAAAGCTTCAATAAGGCTTGAGATACTTTGTATTGAAATTGATTTCTATTGGCAATCTCACGTGGATTATGTGAATTTTCTGAATCAAAAATATAATTTTCAGAAAACAATATCGTTCTTCCATTTTGACGAATTAGATCAATCGCAGAATTCCTCACACTCTTGAAAACATAAGCCTTCAGATTTTGCGGAACAAAATTTAAATGAAAGAGATGGCAAAAAGCATTATGCATTGCATCCTCAGCAAGCTCTTTATTACCCGTCACAGCAAGCGCACATACAAATAACTGCTGACTGAAATCATCGTATATTTTTTCCAATTCATTTTTTAATAAGCGCATCATTCTATCAAATTAAAAGTTATTAATTATTATCCCTAAAATATTTGATTATTTAAAAAAGCTCAATTATTAGACGAATAAGACTATATACTTTATGCAAAAAAAGTCTATCTCATTATTATATGGATAATGATCATACCTATTATTTGCAAGGTAACTTTTTAAATTATAGACACCCTATTTATTTATTTACAATAATAACCAAACAAATAATATGTATTGATGAAATCATACATTAAGGTAATACAACAATGAAAAAATCATTACTCTCGATTCTTTTCTTTTTAATCTTGAATTCATTTCTTTATTCTAAAAGTCTTTACTGGGAAAGAATTGATGTAGATGTGAATGTTCTTGAAGATGGTTCTCTTGATATGACAGAAATTCAAGAATATGTCTTTGATGGTGATTGGAATGGTGGAATGAGAAATCTGAGAATTAATGATTGTGACAATATTAAATTTCTGGGTATTGAAGAAACAACTGGAAATGAGATAATTCTATATACAGAAGGCAATATCTCAAAATTGTACTGTTATCAAATTACGAAAAAGCTTGGTCAATTAGAAATCAAATGGCGATGTCGACGTACCAGTGATCCTCCTTTCCAAAACACGCATAAAACATTTAAGCTTCATTATCTTGTAATCGGGGCTATCAGACCGCATAAAGATTTTGATGAAATCTATTGGAAGACCGTATTTGAGGACAGACAAGACATAGTTAAGAATGCTACTACAACTGTGAGATTTCCTGAAAGAGTTTCGATTGAACCTGATAAATTCGGAGTTATTTTTTATTGCGAATCGCTAAAAGCACGATGGGAAATTCAAGAGAATAATACAATTATTTTCTCAGCGCTAAACGTCCAACCCAAAGAACTTTTTGAAGTTAGAATAACATTCCCGAAAGGTATTTGTAAATATAACTATACAGTAGCAAGTTTTGCGAAAAGAAGAATTACCCCTATTTTGCCTGTCGTTTTACCTCCATTAAGTCTATTAATTACACTAATCATTATGATATATCTTTTCACACGGTATGGAAAGGATTACGAGATATATGGTTCAAGTGCTTATTCTCGTGAACCGCCTTCAGACTTATCGCCAGCAATTGCTGGAGGTCTCATCGACGAAAAGGTTAATACAAAAGAAATTACTGCAACTTTATTTGACCTTGCTCGAAAAGAAATTATTGAAATTGAAGAAGTAGAAGAAGGTAAATGGTTATGGAAAAAGAAGGATTTTATTTTCACACTTAAAAAATCAAGCAGTGAAGTGAAATTGGAATCTTACGAGGTAAAGATTCTAACAGAATTATTTTCGAATACAAAAATCGTTGGATGGAAAAGGAATCTCTCAGAATTGAAAAATCAATTTTATACTGCTATCCCAAAAATAAAAGACAATATATTCAATGAGATGGTAAGTAGAAAATTCTTTGAGAAAGACCCAAGAAAAGTTATTAAGAAATACACAGGATTGGCATTCCTACTTATTATTCCGGGTATAATTTTAATAGCAATCTCAAATTTTATTGCCGCTTTTTTATTTGTTTGGGGAGCAGGATTCGGTTCGGCTGGAGTTGTCGGATTAGCAGGCATAATCAGGGAAAAAAAGATAAGTGTGGATAAATTAATTATGATGCTTTGTTTTGGTATTCCTGGGTTGATTGCAATATTAATTGGAGTCGGAATGGCGGTTCTGTCCTGTTATGGATTAGGTAATTGGAAAACTTTATTACCTGCACATTTAAAATTCATAAGCGTTGGATTGAGTTTATCACTCATATTTTCAGGCGTGATAATTGCAATCTTTGCACCATTTATGCCAAGAAAAACCTATTTGGGTTCCAGAGAAAAAGAACTCTGGATTGGATTTAAGAAATACCTTTCAGACCTTGATAAATTTGATATGCTGAACAAGGCTGAAGAATATTTCGCCAACTTTCTCCCTTATGCAATCGCTTTTGGAGTTGAAAAGAAATGGATTGAACGATTTGAAGGATTAAACATCAAGCCTCCATCATATTATCATTCTTCTTTTGTATCATCATCAGGAACATCATCATCATTAAGCACAAGTGGAATATCCATCGCATCATTATCTGGAAGCATTAGTGCGGCAGTCAGCACAATGGCTTCCACCCTTAGTTCTGCACCTTCAAGTTCCGGTAGTAGTAGTGGCGGTGGAAGTGGAGGAGGCGGTGGAAGTGGAGGAGGTGGTGGAGGTGGCGGCGGTGGCGGATGGTAATATTTATTGTACAAGATTTTCAAATCATTAAAGGTTGGATAAATGCAATTAAAAAAAGGACAACTACCTATCCTGATTGTACTTATTTTAGGATTAATTATTTTCACACCTTTATTCCTTATGAAGAAAAACTATGAGTTTATTGTTTATGTCTGTGTGATTATTTTTTTCTTTATTATTATCATCATAACAGATAGAAAAGTTAATTATCCGAATAGTGCCTTATGGGGATTAACAATCTGGGCAATCTTACATATGGCAGGAGGCGGAATATACTTTTCAAAGGTAAGACTATATGAAATTATTCTCATTCCTCTCTCAAAAAGCTATCCTATTTTTCGTTATGACCAATTTGTTCATATCTTTGGATTCGGGGTAGCAACACTTGTTATGTTTTGTATTTTGAAACCGGTACTTCAACCAAATCTGAACAGGTGGATTGCCTTATCCATTGTAGTTATAATGGCAGGATTAGGAGTCGGTGCTCTCAATGAAATTGTGGAATTTTTTGTGTCTGTTATTGTTCCCCAATCTGGTGTGGGAGGTTATTTAAATACGGCTCTTGATTTAGTCTCAGACTTCATCGGCGCATTAATTGCGATGATTTTAATTCGTTTAAAGGATAAAAGTTATTTTTCCTAATTAAAGACTCATACATAAAAAGAGTTTTTAACCAATCGCCACAAAAGTAATTGACAAATAATGATTATTTTTAATAATCATTCCTTCTAAAAAATGTATCTTTAAGGAATTACATATGACTCAAATTGATTCTACACCAAAACCGAATTTCATTCGAAATATCATTATCGAGGATATGAAAAATAATAAGTATGGTGGAAGAGTTCATACTCGCTTTCCTCCAGAACCAAATGGTTATTTACACATTGGTCACGCAAAGTCTATTTGCCTGAATTTCGGTCTCACTCAAGAATTCAAAGGTCTTTGCAATCTTCGTTTTGATGACACTAATCCCACAAAAGAAGAACAGGAGTATGTTGATTCTATAATTGGAGATGTTAAATGGCTTGGATTTGATTGGGAAGACCGTCTCTATTATGCCTCCGATTATTTTGACCAGATGTATGAATATGCTCTGCAATTAATCAAAGATGGTAAAGCCTATGTGTGTGATTTAAACGCTGACGAAATCCGAGAATATCGCGGAACATTGACGGAACCCGGTAAAGAAAGTCCTTACAGAAACCGTTCCATCGAAGAGAATTTTGAATTATTTGAGAAGATGCGAAGTGGAGAATTTCCCGATGGTTCTTATGTTCTTCGAGCTAAAATTGATATGGCATCTGCTAATTTAAATATGCGAGACCCCGTTATGTACCGCATCCTTCATTCAAATCACCATCGGACAGCTGATAAATGGTGCATCTATCCAATGTATGATTGGGCTCATGGGCTTGAAGACTCTATAGAAAGAATCACGCATTCCATTTGCACACTTGAATTTGAAGACCATCGACCTTTATACGATTGGTATCTCGACCAATTAAAAGTTTATCATCCTCAACAGATTGAATTCGCTCGACTCAATATGACTTATACAGTGTTGAGTAAACGAAAACTTCTCGAATTGGTACAGGGAAATTTTGTTAAAGGTTGGGATGACCCACGTATGCCTACTATATCAGGCTTGAGAAGGCGTGGTTATACTCCAGAATCTATCCGTGATTTTTGTGAACGAATTGGTGTTTCTAAAGCCGAAAGTGTTGTCGATATAGCTCTACTTGAGCATTGCCTCCGAGAAGATTTGAATAAACGTGCTCCACGCGTAATGGCTGTATTGCATCCTCTGAAAGTTGTCATTGAAAATTATCCTGAAGATAAAGTGGAAGAACTTGATGCCATCAATAATCCTGAAGACCTTAGTGCTGGAACACGCAAAGTCCCATTTTCTCGTGTCATCTATATTGAAAAAGATGATTTTAGAGAAGAGCCACCTAAAAAATTCTATCGTCTTGCTCCAGGTCGTGAAGTTAGATTACGGTACGCTTATTTTATCACCTGTGTTGGAGTCGTAAAAGATGAAAAAACTGGTGAAATAATTGAGCTAAGATGCACTTATGACCCTGCAACACGTGGTGGAGGTTCTCCGGATGGTCGCAAGGTTCAATCAACTTTGCACTGGGTTTCTGCTATTCATAATGTTGAAGCTGAAGTTAAAATCTATGAGCATCTTTTTACAAAAGAAGACCCGAATGATGTAGAAGAAGGTAAAGATTGGAAATCGAACATCAATTTAAATTCTCTTGAGATACTGAAGCCTTGCTATCTCGAACCAAGTCTTGCAAACTCAAAACCTGGAGATAGATTTCAATTCGAAAGATTGGGCTATTTCTGTGTTGACCCTGATTCAACGAAAAATTGTCTTATATTCAATCGCACCGTCCCGCTACGCGATGTCTGGACAAAGATTGAAAAATCAACACAAATAAAATAATAACAATTTGAGACCCCTGAAAAACTGACTAATTGTAGGGGCGATGTCTCGTCGCCCTCGAGAACTGGGCGGGGAAACCCCGCCCCTACAACCTGTTACTGACCAAAATCCTGGTATTTCAAAAATCTCAATTTGAAACTTCAAAAAACTAAAACATTTGCCACGAAATCAAACGAAATTGCACGAAACATCCTTAAGATTTCCCTCTGGATAGGAATCATATATGCATTCCCTACAATTCCCCTCTTAAGAGGGATTAGGGGTGTGTAAACCAAATATTTCAGAGGTTTCGATTTGGTTCACAAGGAAACTGTGGGTTCTGTCCGGATATTATGTAGTGTGCATCGTAACGGTAGCGATAAGCCGCGAGCAACCACGTGGAACCAACTTTCATGTCCCATCAAACTTGCTGCGTGTTTGCTCGTCAGCTTGATTGGCTTGTTAGCCGCCGGTGACTCAATCTTCATGGTTGTTTCATGGGAAAACACATAGTTATTGATTGTTGCCGAGTTTGCCCACAATCAAATATTTGTTCTTGCGATGACCCCTTGCAATGGATATAAACAAGGATTTCATGAGATCCCAAAATCTCTGACAAAAACTTTCCAAGATTACCAGTGGTCTGAGAGTTGAAAATCTTACAGGGGATTTTTCGCTGAAAGGCTGGTGTGTTCTGTCCGCTTTGGACGCATTCTCCAATCAACTCAGCAATCGCTCCCTTGGCGCGGGGGAATTTCATTATGCCTTCTTTCATCCTCCGCCCTACAGGGATAAAGAGGGTTTCCGTTTCTTCTTCCGAAGGAATCGTTCGCCAATCCAAACGCCAAACAGGTTTCGTCTTCTCATCTGAAGATTTCCCGGTCTCACTGGACATAGTGAATTGTAGGATAATACAGTTCCACAGTAGCAGGTCTTCAACTAGTCTTTCCGCAACAATCCGCCACGGTACTGAGAAGGTCTTCTCTAATTGATCGAGGACAGTGAGTGAAAATCCTTCAGAACCCAACCGAGGATAGCATTCAATTATATTGCGAAGCCAGATGTCTGGAACAAAAAGACACTTTGCAAAATATCCACATAGCCATTCAAGGTCACGATTCCCGGGTTCCAGGTAAATCAGGCGTACTGGGGGCCAGTTTCTAATGTCATAAAACAATGTGTGTGCAATCTCGTGCGCCAAAGCAAATCGTGACCAAAAACCATGAGAACTCCGGGGTATAAACAACACAGCCGTAAATCCCACATTTCCGATGGCAAGACGCCCCCACACAGGATGAAGGCCGAGTTCATATTTGACCGTGATGATTCTTCTTTCATTTAGTAGCTTCCCCGACAATTCTACTGGAGGGCTATTCTGTCCCACACTTTTCAGTAATCGGATGACCGTATCCTCAACCCAATCTTTCAATGAGACCCCTTTTAGAAAATTAGAAAGAGTATGTTCTAAACGGGGGATAACTGTCTTATGAGGTAAATGCATCTTTAACGATTTTCCTTACAACATTTCTGTCGCGTAGTGCAGAGGTCTGTGAAACGAGACGCTCAATTGCAACGCTTGCTTTTCTTTCATATTCATCGTGAAGAATGTTCGTAACCAAACCCTCCGAGTGTGCAGTTTGGTCTACAATATTTCTGTAGAACAGTCTCTCATACCTGCTCTTGGAAATAGGTTCGAAGGTAAAAAGTTGTTGGCAAGCATTAACTACTATGTCCTCCTTATCCAAGCAATCAGGATTCAGAAAAGCACGAATGGCCCAGAGACTTTCATGCGACTTCAAGATAACCGAAAGTTTCGGCCCCACAACAGGGTCATCGGCGCAATCTTTAAGAGGCCTTAGATTACCGTTCCAAAATACCTTCATTTCAGCTAATTTCATAGCCATTTTGGAGTCGGGACAGTGGATGAGAAGGTCACCCGAATCAATACCGACTGCTGCTGCGAGATGATCCTCGTCCATAGTCCGATTGGACGAATCCGTCCACCATCTATTTTTAATAGCACCCATAACATCCAGATCCCTCAATTGAGCCTGTTCGGCATCAATGGTAATTCGATCTCGTTCGAATATTTTCTTCCAAAGATTTCGTTCTCTAAGCGCTGACACCAATTTTCGAACTGAATCGACTTTAGAATTCTCCAGCTTGTCTAGCAGCGTTTCATCGCCGATCTCGTACATGTCCGATTTCTTCAACTTACCTGCGTCTTTTAAACGCTTCACTGCGCCTTCTACCATTGCCCCACTTATAAGTTTGGCATGATGAAAATAGACCCGTTCGCCAAGTAGGTACCGGTTGTCCAATAGGCGAATAAGCTCACTTAATATATCGCGTCGAGGACTGGGTTTTCCCTCTTTCCAAAGGCGGATCACGACTCTCTTTGTTGCACCATCTTTACGTAAATAGAGATACTTAAGAAATCGGTAGTCCATGTCCAATATGATATTACAGAAGTAGCAGTCGCGGCGTAAGTAGTCAAGTAAATCGGCACAAACTGTGTTATTTACAAGATCGTAGATATATAGATCTTCGCCAAGTTGATCGAGATTCTCTTTATCAGCTCTATATATGGACATGAAACGTTTGTAGAGGTCTTTGCCCAAATCTTGTATAAGAACCTTCCCTATTTCGCTGTCTTCTCCTAAAAATCGTTCTATACGGTCACTATCTTCGTCATGTCTGGGGAAAATGCAAAATTCATCCTCTAAAGTATGGCCAAACGGTATGTGGCCTATATCATGAAGAACAGCATAAAGTCTTATTAATTGCTCTTCCTCTGGTGCAATACGCCGCTCCTCCTCTGTATTATGTTTATTCTCTCTAATCGCCCTGGCCATTTCCATAGCCATGGACAAAGTTCCAAGAGAATGATCAAATCTCGTATGCAAGGCCGTCGGATAGACCAAATATGTCGTGCCTAATGCCTTAATGCTTCTAAGCCGCTGGAAATCTCTTGTATCAACAATGCGTGTTTCCAGTTTGTTAAGTAGTACATCCCCGCTGACGGCAATCCTAATGGTCTTATAGGGCTTTAGGTCAATTGCTTTGCCCAGTTCAAATAGAGTTGACTGCGTTTCGGCAGGTGTTTCTGATTTTTTTGTGTTACTCATTTTGCAACGCCTCCTTTCTCTCAATCATAGGTGTCTTCCGGAAACCCCTTTGACTCGTATCTCTAAGGGCACTGGCGGCCAACAATGATTATATGGTTTTCATATAAGAACCTTTATATATTTTCTTGGTAGCATAAGACACCAGAATCGACTCTAACATAACGCCTTATATTTCAGCGGATTACACATTTCCATCTTTTTCGCTCGGTGACTTATATGGTTTCCTTATAACACTTTACTTATTCCGATGCTCTTAATTATGTTGGCTTATCAGACAATCTCTTTCACAGCTCATTGTAAGATCGTTTCGTTAAAGTGGTGGTATCCTTACTTGCAAGTTAATTTTAAAAATGTTAAATATATACAATTTTTATCTAAGTCATTATTAGTTTTTTGTCAAGTATTTTTTATTTTTAAATAATTAAATGATTTAAATAAATACTTATATAACTACAGACTTGTTTTAGTGAGTGATTAATAATGTTCAGGAGTTTAATTCAGGTGAGATGGCTGAAAAACACAATAAGAACAATGTCTCGTTCCCAAGCCCCTGAGGTTGTGTCGTAACCCATATTTTTAATAATGTCACCACAATATGTTGTAGCGGTCGGATTCATCCGACAATATATATAGTGTGCGATAAATCGCACCGCTACATTGCGACACAGCCTCCCATGCTTGGAAACGTTCCTGCCACGAAGCCCCTGCTTCGGTAACGTAGGGGACAGGCATGCCTGTCCCCTACAACAATGTGTCAAAGCTGGAGCTTTGACAACAATATTTCTGTTCCCAAGGTGTACCTTGGGAACAAGACACGGAACCCTCTCAAGAGGGGAATTGTAGGGAACGCATATATGCGTTCCGCTCAAGGGGAATACACACCCCATCACCTTCGATGATACCTATCTCAAGATGGGAATTCCAAGAATTATTCGTGTGATTTTGTGTACTTTCGTGGCTAAATAATTGTTTATAATTCATTTCGTGGCTTTTTAATAAATAACTTTATTCAGTGGATACTCAATTATTCCAGTAGCGCCGGCTTTTTTGAGGGCAGGGATGATTTTTTTGACTATTTTTTCATCTATAATTGTCTCTAATGCTACCCAATTTTTATTGGATAGTTGTGAGACTGTTGGAGAGGTGATTGCAGGAAGGATTTTTAATACTTTATTTAGATTCTTTGATTCGACATTTAATTTTAGCCCAACTTTCCCTTCCGCTTCTATAGCAGCATTGAGAAGCAAGGCTATGCTCTGTATTTTTTCTCTTTTCCATTTATCTTTATAACTATTTTTATTCGCAATCAGTTTTGTATTCGATTCAAGAACAACATCAATGATTTTTAATTTATTCGCTTTCAGAGATGAACCTGTCTCTGTGACTTCAACAATGGCATCCACGAGGTCAGGAGCCTTCGCTTCAGTTGCACCCCACGAAAATTCCACACTCGCCTTAATATTATTTCTCTTTAAATAGTCTTTTGTAATATTCACGACTTCTGTGGCAATTCTTTTACCTTCCAAATCCTTTACTGACTTTATTTTGGAAGACATCGGCACAGCAAGAACCCACTTCACTTTTCGCATAGTTTGCTTGGAATAAATCAAATCAGCAACTTCAACAACATCCGCTTTATTTTCGAGAATCCAATCTTTACCTGTTAATCCTGCATCAAAAACACCGTCCTCAACATATCGCGCCATTTCCTGAGCATGAATCAACATCGCTTCAATCTCTTCATCATCACTATTTAGAAAATACGAACGCTCAGTGGATTTAAAATTAAATCCAGCCTTTTTAAAAAGTTCTAATGTTGACTCCTGGAGCGAACCTTTAGGTATACCAATTCTAATTTTTTTCATATCATTATCCCCAAATATAGTAACGCGACATTTATGTCGCAGGATATTTACGAAATTTGTCCTGAACCTTGTGCTGAACTTGATTCAGCATTGATTCAGGATAAATCTCGTGTTACAACTCTAAAACCACTTATGACAGGTCTGAAGACCTTCACTACATTTTTATTTAAAAACTACTGGTTAATTCCAATATTCGTTCTATCAATCAAATCAGGATTTTGTTTACCAACAATCTCGATTTCCGTTCCAAGCGGAACGAGGTCGTATAATTCCTCAACATCTTTCATATATAGACCTATACAGCCATTCGAGGCATATTTCCCGATTGTTTCGGGTTTAATGGTACCGTGAATACCCAATGCGCTTCCTTCAAAACCCATCCATCTTGTGCCTAATTCATTTCTCGGGTCACCCGAACGAATCTTCTCGCCTGTATCAGGCTTATTCCAGTCAGGATTCACAACTTTGGATTCAATTTTATATTTCCCACTCGGTGTCTGGTATTCATAGACTCCTGTGCGCACAGGATATTTCTTAAAATATTTATCATTGTTATATAACATTAACGTATTGTTAAATTTATCTACCACGATTCTAAAATTAACTTTGGGAATTTTTAATCTCCGACCCGGTCTGAGAGTTGCTGGATTAGTAATTCCATTACTTCTCATCAACAATGTATCAGCAATATTATATTTCTTAGCAATGGTAGTAATTTTATCTCCTTTCTGAACTACATAAATCTCATCATTTTCAAGATTGTTTCTCGTCGTTAATAAAGTAAGATTAACATCGCCCAGAACATTCTCAATATCATTCTTTGCTGAACCATTGGGGAACTTAGCAAGAGCCTGATCCAGAAGCTCTTTCGCCTTCTCATACGAACCTCTATCTCTATAGTAAACAGCAAGGCTTAAGAATGCCATATCTGCAAACTCAGAATTTGGATACTTTTTTAAGACATCTTCGATGAGTCTCTTACCTTCTTCATAATTTTTTTTGTTAAAATATTGATAATTAGCAAGTTCGATTAATGCCTCTGCTATTTGATTACTTTGTGGAAAATCTTTAACCAATTTTTGCCAGACCGCTACAGCATTTTCGATGTTATTTTTATGTTTATATATTCTTGCAAGAACCAAATTCGCTTGAAGAATATTGTTGGAACCGGGATATTTTTCAATAAGTTCTTTAAACTTACCTTCAGCAATATCGTACTGGTTTTTTTCATAAGCAGTCATAGCCAATAAAAAAGCTTGTTCTGCCATTCTTTTTTGCTGTTTCTTTTGAAAATAAATCGCAGTAATTATCCCTGAACCAATAAGCAAAAATATTAAAAATAAAATGAAATAGAATTTAAACTTCATACAGTAACTCCCTTTCTTTTCTCATAACAAAATAACAGACTTAACTAATTAAACAAAGCTCAGCCGAACTGGTATACTAAACGGATTATATATTTTTTTACCCATCATTACATTAATTTCGATTGCAAATTAGCAACTCAAAAAAATAGAAGTCAATACTAAATTTCATATATTTGAACTTAAAAAATTAGATTACTTTTAAAATCTTGAGATTATTTCTTATTATTGACTGAAAATAACAGCTAAATAGAATATATTAATCCAGAACAAACAAATTGTAACATTTTTCTTTACTCAAGTATCTATATTTGTAAATAATGTTTTTAAATTTAGACTCGCTTCAAACGAATATGGATACTTATTTTGTTTTAAGACATGCGGATGAATTAGAGGATTATAACATTGCCAAAAGTGCCCTGGATGGTAAACAAGCCATAGAAGGTTCGACAGACACTTATGCATCTCCATACAATATTACATCTTTTATATTTTCAGATACTAATAACACTTACAGTCCAGACATTACATACCGAGCATTTGGGACATCAAGATACATTTACTATAAGTATAACTATGGTATAGCAACAAATACTGAGATTTTAAGCACTGCAGAACCAGATGGCACAAGGATAGTCACAAGTGAAAGAAACTTAACTGATGTTTTTGCTGTTTATAATAGTATTTATGATACTTATAAGACCAAAATTGAGATCAAGCATATTGATCCGTAATTAATTCTAAAGAGTTCGGGTTTAACAACCCGAACTCTTTATTTTTATAGAAGAAACTTCTATGAAAAAATATTATACAACATTATTATCATTTATTATTTTTATTCAGATTTGTTTTTCTGATTACAAAGGAATAGTTGGTTATTTTGAGAAATCTGAAATTCAAGAGTTTATTTTAGATGATGAAGGGAATACAACTTTTGGAACAACATATACTATTAGTCATGAACCTCACAAAATATCAGTTTCACCAAATTCTCATCTAATTTTAGTAACATCAGGGCCATGGGGAGACGGAAGAGTGGAATTATTCTCTACAAATAATAACCTTAACTTAAATTATGAAGGAATAGTTCTTAGTAATACATTTTATAATTCTCCTGTGACATTTACAATCAATTCAAGATATGTTATCATAATGCATTATAGAATAGATATTACTGATTGGACTATATCATTATTTAAAATAAACGATGGATTCCTCATAGATTTAAATTCTTATATACTGTTTTCAACTAATAATTTAAATTCACTAACAATATTAGCGATGAGTAAATTGGGAGGAACATTCTGTGGTGTTGCAAGGAGAGATTATATTGATAGTATTTATGAAATGTGTGTATTCAAATTCGATGAACAGACTGAGACAATATCTTTCCCAGGACAAAGAATTCTATTAACCGAAATAGGTGGAACAAGAGATACTCGAATTTCACCTAATGGAAGGATTTGTGCTCATTCAGAAGTGGGTACGGATACTGCTATTTTAACAATTAATCCTGACGGCTCTGTAAATGAAGATGTACATTATGTTGAATATCAAGACGGTGGAATTAATAATATTGTTTTTTCACCCAATTTCCAATATCTATATATTACTTATATGGGAGGATATGGAACACTAGAAAGCCATCAAATTGATTGGGATGGGACACCCACATTAATTCAGTATGAAAAAGGTGATTTTATTGCTACTCAGGCATTTGACGTAACACCCGATGGAAAATTTGGAGTTATTGCCCATCATTATGTTCCTAATTATCAAACTATATCAGTAATCAAGTTCAACGGCGATGGGACATTCCAAAAACTCGATAAAGACTTCACTATGTTAGGTCACTTTTCCGATCTTAAGTTCATACCCCCTTATGTTACATCAGCTGAAAATTGGGAAATGTATAAATAATTTTATTCTATAAATCATTATACAAAATATTATTGATAGGGGTTAGGGGTTAGGTGCTGGGTGTTGGTTAATCGGTTGCCGGTTGTCAGTTGTTAATTGTCAGTTTAAAGATGTCAATCCTGTTCATCTTGTCAAAATATTAACCGTGTTAATCCGTGTGCATCCGTGGTTAAATAAAATCACTTGTTTTCGTTGTGTCGTAGTGTTTAAATACTTTAATAAACCACTGATTAACACTGTTTTAGGAACAAAATAATTTATGATAGATAATTCTATGTTTGTTCACAAATCTACAACAAATTGTGAAAACTGTTTTTAGCAATCTTTGACATCTTATAAAACACTTATTAATCTTATAATAATCAATATTAAAAAAACAAAACCCAAAATAATTATATCCAATTTTTTCACACTCATCTGTTCCATTGTGATAATTTCGCCTGTGAATCCGCGGGAAATCATTGCTTCGTAAACTCGTTCACTTCTTTCAAAGGTTCTTAAAAACATCGTTCCAATAACATAGGCAAGACTTTTGATTTTCAGAAATAACCCTGGTTTTATCATCCTTGAGTTTCTTGCCCTTAACAATCTCTCAAATTCATCAAAGAAGAGGAAAATGTATCTATACATAAAAGAGAGAATTAAGATGAATACGTGAGGAAATTTTAATCCTTCAAACCCTTTTAATAATGATGTAAAGCGGGTTGTGGTGATAAGGATTATTGTTATTAGGACAACCAAATATGAACGTAATACGATTCTACAAAATAATACCAGTCCTTCTTTCCCAATTGTTATTGGTATGATGAATTTAAATTGAATTAGTGTTGAGTCACCTTTCACAAATGGGATGAATATTGATAAAATTAAAATGAATGGTATAATCTTCAATGACCTGATGAAAATATTTTTTATGGGAATATTTGAGAAGAAAATAGAGATAAGTAGAATTAATGAGAGAAAAATAAACTCAAAAAGATTATTAATTGTTACAGCAAATATTATTAGTAAAATAGAGATAAGAATTTTAATTCGCGGGTCAATCTTATGAATCGGTGAGTCTTTATCTGAATAGATGTCGAGAAATGAATGATGCATATTAATCAAACCACAGAGAATAAAGAGAGAAACAAAAAAAATTAGCCACTAAATAACACGAAAAAACACGAAAAATTGAATCATAAATCTTCATAAATATTAACTATAGGAGCATATCGCAATACACTACTTTATAAAATTAGCGTCAATTCGCGTGATTCGCGGTTAAAAATATCTTAGAAGAACACACCGACAAAGGTTTTGATAACGCTTTGTTCTTGTGATTCTGCAAAGGATTCATCAATTTGGGTTATCGCTTTACGGGCATCATTATAGAGTGTATCATCAGTTACGAGTTTGCCAATCGTGCCTTCACCCTTCTTAATATTTTCTGAGATTTCCTTGAATGTTTTTGCGGTCTCACTTAAATCAGCACTGAACTTCTTAAAGCTTTCCACAACATTTCTCACATCGTCTTTGTTGCCACTGACCATTTCATTCAAACTATCTGAGGCGTTCTTCACAGATTCAAAGGTTTCATAAACATTGGTATACATTTTTTCATCATAGATTAATCGACCAAGAGTTCCTTTACCCTCTTTCACCTGAGCAATAATATCGTTTGTCCCATCAAAGAAACTCTTTAAATCATTATACATTGTGTCATCCGTGAAAAGCTTACCGATAGAGCCCTTGCCATCAGTTATGGATGAGACTGCTTCATTGATATTCGCAACCGTATCCTTAAACTGCGGTGCAGCTTCAGCAATAGAATCAACTGTCTTTTTGATATTCTCCCGATTTTCATCAAGAATACCTTTAACCCGAGTAGCTATCTCATCCTGATTTTTATTAATCGAATCAATAAAATCTTTGGCACTACTTGTCGCATCATTAACGGAAGCTATCATCTGTGATAATTCAATTGTTTCTTCACCTTCAATAATGCCTCCCGGTTCTATGTATCCTTTATTTGGATCGCCCATAGAAATATTAACGGATTTTAAGCCCATAATACTGATTAATTCAAGACGAGCTTTTGCATCTTTCGCAATTTTTGTTTCCTTAAATATTCTCAATTCCAACGTTACATCTTTATATTCCTTGCTAATTATGATTTTATTTACATAACCAATATGGACACCGGCTAAAAGGACATAATCACCTTCATTAAGACCAGCCACTTGTTTAAAATGCGTCTTTACATAATAAGTCCCTTTCATTTTTTTAAATCCTTCAGACATTAATGAGAAAGCACCCAATAGAATAAATCCTATGATGACAAACATACCAACTTTTATAGATAGACCTTTGCTCATATTTGTTACCTCCTTGAAATAAACTTTTGGACTATTTCTTTATTGCTATTTTTCAAATCTTGAACAGTTCCGAATTGTATAATTATACCATCATAAATCATCCCAACGTAATCAGCAGTTTTTTCCGTGCATATCATATCATGAGTGACAACAACTTGCGTAATCTGAAATTCATTTTTCATTTGAATAATAATGTCATCAACATTATCCGACAAAATAGGGTCCAGAGCCATTGTGGGTTCATCCCATAAAATAATTTGGGGATTAAAAGTTAATGCCCTTGCTACAGCTAATCGTTTTTTCATACCACCACTGAGTTGAGATGGCATTAACGATTCCGTTCCGGCTAATCCGACCAAAGCTAATTTTTCCTTAATTACTTTCTTCATTTGCGATTCAGAATATTGTCTCGATTCTCTTAATGCCATCATCATATTATCTTCAACATTCAAAGCTCCAAATAATCCACCTGTTTGAAAGACCATCCCCATCTCTTTTCGTATTTCATTCAACTTTTTTTCTGAAAGATTTGTGATTTCCAATCCATCTATCATAATGGAGCCTTTATCAGGTTTCATCAATCCTGCAATATGTCTTAAAAGAACCGTTTTCCCCATACCACTACTACCAATGATTGCTGTGGTTTTGCCTTTTTCAATTTTTATATTCAGACCCTTAAGGACATTATTACCATTAAAACTTTTATACAGGTCTTTAACGATGACTTCCATATTTATTAATCCTCATAATAGTCCATTACATTTATTCCACATAAGATTCTGTCGGGACGCATATATGCGTCCCCTACAAATTGGTGAGACCAAGGTCTCACTATTAAAAGCGGTAGCAAGCTACCGCACTCCACACGAAATTTTATTCTAAAAATCTTGTCAGGAAAAAGTCAGAAATTAAAATTAATGAGAAAGAAAGCACAACTGCCCTTGTGGTTGATTGCCCTACATCCGCAGTTCCGTACTGAGTCTTGAATCCAGAATAACAACTTGAATTTGAAATAATAATTCCAAATACAAATGCTTTTACAAGAGCTCTGGCTATATCATCAAGTAATATAGACCGCATTACTTGTTTATAATATAACATTATACCTACATTTAAATAAGAAACTGTTACAATACCTCCTCCAATTATCCCAATAATAATGGCATATACAATAAGAATGGGTAACATTGCCATTGAACCGACTAACCTTGGCATTGCAAGATAGCTAACCGGACTAATTCCCATCATTCTCAAGGAATCAATTTCCTCCGACACACTCATATTTCCGATTTCAGCCGCCATAGCTGAACCAACTCGTCCCGAGACAATGATTGAGGTAATAACAGGACCCATCTCCTTAACCATTGAGAGAGCAACGATTGAACCTATGAGCTGTTCTGAACCATATCGTCTTAGAACAATCCCTGTTTGTAATGCTACGACCATACCTGTAAAAAAGATTATCATTGAAGCGAGAGGAAGCGAATTATAACCCATCTTGAGCATTTCCTTAAAAACCTTATCCCGTCTAAAAAACACATCCTTAATATCAATCACCGTTTGCACTAATAATATAACTTGCTCCCCTGCCGATTCAAAAATTCTAATAAACCAATTTTCTGTTCGTTTAAATATGTTCATTTTTAGCCTTTTCTATTTTTATAACATCCTAATTTATCAAATGATTTTATCACATAAATACGACCACTACATTCTTTACCGTTCAAATTCATACGGAATATATAAGAACCTGTAATATGATTTATCATCTGCTTTTCTATAACTAAATAACCATCCCAAAAGAGAAAATTCTTTTGCTTTATTACCTAATTTAAGATGAAAAACAAATGGATTAAACTCAATATATTTTTCTCCGTCTGCCTTTTTCACCTTTCTAAATAATTTATGCAGAACAAAAATTTTTTTGTTACCTTTGTCATCAGACTTCTGATTATAAAGTCCAAAAAACGCATACCAATTTCTTTCAAAACTGTCAACCTTTTCATAAAACAATGGGGGCCAAAGAATCGCTTTCCTTCTCGTTCCATCACTTTTCCAATTGCTATAATATAAAGGAAATATAATAGTAGATTTTTCTTCCGAATTATCTTTATGCCACTTACTATATTTGTGATAAATGAAAGGGGCAAGAAGTGTGGTTTTTAATATCCGCTCTTCTGGTGTATAAACATTATGTAAAAATAGGGGCCATAAAAAGTAATATTGAATTTTCTCTTTTTGTTCTAACCGACCTATAATGGGGAAAAATTGATGGGCTTTACTCTCTGATTCTCCCCATCTTTTTGTATACAATCGGAATAACTTAATCTCTTTATATTTCTCTTTTTCATTTTCACTCATAAGAAATATCGGATATAAAAAGCCTCTCGATTTATATGTTGGTGTATCAGTACGCCAATAAAATGGGAAAATATTAAGATTATGTAATGTGTCTTGTTTAAAAATCCAAAAGAATGGAAAAAACATTGTAATATAATTTGGGGACGATGAACCCAAAGCTGTTTTTTGAATGTGAATAAGGGGCCAAAGAAAATAAGACTTAAAATAATCATCTCCTTTATATCTGTATCTAAACAAGGGGAATATTTTTGAACCTTTTTCTTCACCATAAGTGTAGGATAAAAATGGAAAAGGAAGATGAATCGTACTGTGATCTTTAAAATCACTCTTAATATAAAGGGGCCAAAATAAAAATGATATCTTATCTCTTTCCCACATATTTTTAAATGAACCGATGATTGGAAAGAACGAAAAGAATTTTTCACCATTCCAACGTAATGGAAAATAGAGCTTCATATCATTATTATACCAAATAAATGGGAAATAGATGAAATAACTTTTGGTCTTACTATTATCAGAATCAACATTAGTTGTTAGTTTACCCTGGTATACGAAAGGAAATGAAATAAATCTCTTTTTTTCATCTTGTAAGAATCGTTTCTTTTCATAATAAATCATTGGTGTTATCTGAAAAAATCTTTTAAACTTTGAAACATCCTCATCTCTTTCAACTTTATAATACACAAGGGGCCAAATGAAATCCCAACCATTGATAAGCTTTTCATTATCTTTATAGGAGCTGAAGAGAGGTCTAATACCAAAGCTACTACTAACACCATTATCATAACTGAATAAAAAGGGCCAAGCAATATCAGTTTCTTTTTTGTCAATATCCATTAGGGGAAAAAGATGAAAGGAATAATCTTTGTCGGCGAATGAAATATTGGATAAGAAAAAGGAGGAGATAATAATCAATAAGAAACAAAATAAATTAAGAAACAATTTCTGGTTCAATCGATTATCATATAAAAAGATTTTCATAGTGTAGAATTCTATTTATAAACTACGACATTTAATTATTCTTAATACTTTTATAACAAGTTAATCAGAAATATTACATTAACATTAATTTATCGACAAATCATTATTCATTTATTACTTATTAATTTATTTAAATACTCATAGTAGGTTTTATGATTATTGCAACATAAATTGTGACTCATTTTATATATATTATTATTGTGCCAACAATTAGGAGAATTAATTTTTTTATTGAAATAATAATAAATTCTTCCTACTTATTATGTCAGCAAAATTACAATAGCAAATCGGAGAATAACTATGGAAGCTTATATTCAGGCAAGGATTAAAGAATGGACTGGTAATGAATATGATGAAAAGACACGTGAAGAAATCCAAAAGCTTGTTAATTCTAACAATGAGAAAGAACTTATCGATAGGTTCTATACTGATTTGGAATTCGGAACAGGTGGTTTAAGAGGAAAAATTGGTGCCGGAACAAATCGTATGAACATTTATACAGTTGGAAGGGCTTCTCAAGGACTTGCTAATTATATCATTAATCAAGGAGAAGAAGCAAAAGCTAAAGGTGTTGTCATTGCCTATGATTCAAGAAGGTTTTCAGTAGAGTTTGCATTAACAACCGCCTTGATTATGGCTGGGAACGAAATCAAAGCATATCTATTCAAAGAGCTTCGTCCCACTCCCCTACTATCATTTGCAGTGAGAAAATTAAATGCAATTGCAGGCGTTGTGATTACTGCAAGTCATAATCCTCCCGAATATAACGGATATAAAGCCTACTGGAGCGATGGTGGTCAGGTTGTCCCTCCCGTAGATAAAGGAATTATCAACGAAGCTAATAAAATTAAAGACATTAAAGATATTAATAAATTATCCAAAGATGAAGCAATCAATAAAGGTCTCTTGAAAATCATTGAAGACGAAATAGATAAAGAATATTTAGCTTATTTGAAAAATTTATCAGTTAATCCTGAAATAAATCAGAAAATAGGAAGGGATTTGAGGATTGTTTACACACCTTTATGCGGGACAGGAATCACACTCGTCCCAAAGGCGCTTAAAGACTGGGGATTTAAGAATGTATTACTGGTTGAAGAACAGGCAAAACCTGATGGAAACTTTCCCACACTCAAATATCCGAATCCGGAAGAGAGAGAAGCTCTTGAACTTGCGCTAAAAAAGGCTGAGGAAACAGACGCTGATTTAATTCTTGCCACTGATCCTGATGCTGATAGACTCGGAATCGCTGTGAGGGATGATGATAACCAACTTATTTTATTAAGTGGGAATCAAATTATTTCTCTGATTACATATTATATGTTGAGTCAATTAAAAAGTAAAAATAAACTTCCAAAAAACGGTGTTGTCATAAAAACGATTGTTACAACAGATTTGGTGAAAGCCATTGCTGATGATTTTCACACTGAAACAGAGGAAGTTTTGACTGGTTTCAAATACATCGGTGAAAAGATGCTGAAATATGAATTGGCGGGAACACCCAATAAACCCATTAAAGAATACATCTGTGGCGGAGAAGAGAGTTATGGTTATCTTGTTGGTAAAGAAGTCAGGGATAAAGATGCGATTGTGGCATCCTGCATTATAGCTGAGATTTCTGCCTATCAAAAATCCAAAGGTAATACTATCTATGACTTGTTAAATGATTTATATAAAAAATATGGTTATTATTATGAAGAATTAAAGTCATTAAATCTGGAAGGAAAAGAAGGACTTGAAAAAATCCAGAAAATTATGGAGACCTTCCGCAAATCGCCACCAAAAGAAATCGCAGGATTCAAAGTAAAAATGATTTCAGACATCACAACAGGTGAAGCAAAAGAAATCAGCACAAATAAAGTTGTCAAAACTTATGATTTACCAAAATCGAATGTTTTAATTTTTGAATTAGAATCACATACAAAAATAGTCGCACGTCCTTCAGGCACAGAACCAAAAATAAAATTCTATTTTATGACTAAAGAAGCTGTTGATAAGGATTTAGAGATTATTAAAAAGAATGTGAAAAATAAGATTAAGGAAATTATTGAGTGCTATTTAGAAACAGTTAATAATATTATTAAATAATAATTACATATTGTATTGATAATAAAGATTATAAATAGGTTTCATAAAAGTTAAACTTTAAGCATAAAACCTGAAACATCAAACCTATTTTTTACTTTGTCACTAATCTATTTTATTAACAACAATAGAATTATAATTTACCCAACATCGCATATCTGTTTAACAATAGCTGTCGTTCTTGATCTGAGATGTGAATAAGGTATTGGAGTACCAAAGTTACAACAAAACCCAAAACAATAATCTCTAAACAACCACCGATAACTGATGGTATCAGTTTTAAAAATAATCTCAGAATTAAAATGGCAAATATTATTATGGGAACAGGAATATTGAAACTGATTGAGCTTTTCGGGAATGTTACTTCGGGTCTGAACATAACTGTTTGCGCATAAGATTTCAATTCGCCATTAAGTTTAGTAATTTCTTCATATTCTCTACGCAGAGACTCGTCTTCCGCAATAGCTTTATAAACTAACTCAGCCTCCTCTTGTGAAAGTTCACCATCGATTAGTGCTGAAATCTTTGCTCTATCTATTTTTTCCATTTTCCTTTTCCTTTCTGTATATATCGACTAAAGACTGACGCGCAGAATGCAGTCGCGACATTACCGTTCCCTCTGGAATACCTAAGGTTTCAGAAATCTCACGATAAGAACAATCTCCAAAGTAACGCAGTTCAATAATTTGACGTTGCTCCGGTGTTAATTGACTTAATGCCCAGTTGATTTCATCATCTTGCTCCAATTCTTTTTGCCTACTAATTTTTACTGAAGATAAATCATCCATATCAATATCATCAGAAGCAGACCTAACCTGTCTTTTACGGAGAAGATCAAGGCAACAATTACGAATAGTTGTAAACCACCATGCTTTGAAACTTTTGGAATAGTCATAACTACTCAGTTCCTTGTAAGCCTTTAACAATGCCTCCTGGACAGCATCTTCTGCATCTTCCCGATTTCGAACAATCGAGAACGCATATCCTCCTGCATATTGAAGCAATGGCTCAATGAGTTGCTTGAATTCATCATCTGATATTCGATAGAATCCGTTCATAAGATTTGTTTACCCTTTATCCTAATCCAATTATGAAATTTGTTTTAAAAGAGTGATAAATTCTGCAACTTTATCACGAAATATAATAAGGATAACAATCGCCGTAATAACAAAAAGTATTCCTAAACATATCGAGATTATCCCCAAACGTTTTGCAATAGTTTTATTTTCCGTGCCTTTTAGTGCTAATGCACCAAGAACAATTGCCAGAATCGCCTTCTCAAATCCAAGCATACTGAGATAAGCCACAATACTCAGAACCAATGCCGAAATGCCAAATCCAACCCGACGCCCTGCATTATAAGCCCTAACAATTTGATCCTGATTTTCTTTTCCATTCATCATTTTATCTCACCCTTTCTTATCCTATCAAAATTTTTGTTTTCATATAGTAATACGGATAAGGTAAGTAATTTATTCGTTGATTTTGAAAATTATTAGCCAACTCATTTTTTCTACTATCTTTGGATAAATTTATTATTATGGTGGGAGATTTTATTCATTTATATTTCTACATCAGGACTTGAGAATAAAACAGAAAGGAAAACTATAAGGGTAAAGACAAACTCAATACTTTAGCCACAGGGAATACAGAGATTAAATGAATTTAAAAATTATATTTCGTGTTCTTTGTGCCTTTCATGGTTAAAGAATTATTTTTGTCTTTTGAACATTAGGAATTTTTATCCTCTTCTTCAATTAAATCAGAAGGAGTGACTTCTAAATTCTCAGTATCATTAATTGAAATTCCCCTTGTGATTCTTAAATCATCGACTTTATCAAGGACTCTATCAAGCTTATTTCTTCGGGTTGTAATAAGAGCATTATATTGTTTCTGAGCATCGTCTAATCGGTCTCCCATCTTTTCAAGGACACTTACAAAAGTCTCCCATTGTTTTTTAAACATTCCCATCAGTTCGAGGATTTGGTCCGCTGTCTTGGTTAAATTAAAATTCTCCGCTGCCTGTCTGATAACTGCCAACATCGCATATAACGTGAGTGGCGAACATAAAACAACTTTATTTTTTATTGCATCATCCATCACAGTGTTATCAACTTCATTAATAAAACCATATATCTGCTCATTCGGAATAAAAACAAGAACGTAATCCACAGTTTTGTCGGAAGGATTGATATAATCTCTTGTAGTAACCTCTTTAATTCTGTTCTTAACATCCTTTAAAAATTGGCTTTTGTATTTTTCTTTTGTATCATCTGATTTCGCATCGAGATATTGAATAAAATTATCAAGTGGAAATTTCACATCCATATTAAGTTTCATTTCATTTGGTAAGAAAAATGTGTAGTCGGGTCGGCTTGCTGATGTTTCAAGTGATTTTTGTTTTAGGTAATTCACACCCTCAATAAATCCAGCAAGCCTCAATATATCCTCGACCATCCGTTCACCCCATTGCCCTCTTCTTCTTGAACTCGATAATATTTCTTTGAGTTGAGATGTGGCATCACGAAGTTTATTCGTTTCATCTACTGAGTTTTTTAATTGATTGGTTAGCTCGCCAAACTTTTGTTCTCTATCTCTTTCAAGTTTGTGAACTAAATCTATCATATCAGTAAGACTTTTTGAAACTCCTTCTACATTTTTATCAATCAATGCCTTTTTGTTTTCGAGTTCCTTCTCCCCTTCTATCGTTTGTTTTTTGAGTGTTTCATTGGCGAGTTTGAGGAATGTATCTGTATTTTTATTCAGGGCATCCAGTGAGAGTGAGCCGAATGAGTCTTTTATCTGGCTAATAATCTTATCTAAATCTTCAATCTTTTCCTTTTGTGTTTGAAGGAGTAATTCCTTTGCAAGGGCTTCTGCTTCTTTCTTTTTAGTGCTGTTAATGATGAATAGAATGCCCAGACCTATAAGGACTCCTATAAGAAAAAAGGGGATTATATATAATGGATTCATTCTGAACTCCTTTTAAGAAATATTTAACCGCAAATCACGCGAATCTTCGCTAATCTAAAAAACACTTATAAATTCTTATCCTATTTTGTTTCAAGATATTTCTTGCCTTGATAGCTGTTTCGTCTTTTGAGTTCCTCTTCAATCATCTTAATTGTCTCATTTTTTCTTAATGTCCAATCAGGTGCAATAAGTAAATCTCGATATGTTTCTCCTGTCAATCTCTGAATAATAATTGATGGTGAGAGCCTCTCAAGATAATCAACAGCTAATGTTACATATTCTTCTTGTGTCATTGTCTGAAATTGACCTTTTTGATAAAGCTCAGCTAATCCGGAATTTTTCACAACATAAAGAGAATGAATTTTTACACCATCAATTCCAAGTTCATTCAACAAATCAGCCGATTTTAACATTGTCTCTTTTGATTCAAATGGCAATCCTAATATTATATGAGCGCAAATATTTATATCATAATTTTTAGTCAATTTAACCGCATTAATAAAATCAGCTACCGAATGTCCACGATTTATCTTTCTCAATGTCTCATCTGAAGCGGATTGTAAGCCATACTCAATCCAGACATAATATTTTTCTGTATATTCATTAATCATCGCCAAAATATCTTTATTGACACAATCTGGTCGGGTGCCAATCGATAGTCCTACAATATCCGGGGACTGCAAGGCTTCGTCATAGAGTTTTTTCAGCTTATCAGGGTTTGCATAAGTATTTGAAAACGCCTGAAAGTAAGCGATGAATTTTTCAGCTTTATATTTTTTCTTAAGCTCTTCTATTCCTTTTTTTATTTGTTCGGGAATTGATAAATTAAGATAAGCACGGTTACCCGAACCGAACTCATCACAATATATGCAACCGCCTATTCCCTTTGTCCCATTTCTATTCGGACAAGTAAAGCCTGCATTAATTGAAATTTTATAAACTCGACAACCAAATGTCTCTTTAAGATGCTCTGAGAATTTGTTATATAATTTTACCTGTGACATTTACCATTTTTGATAATAATTCTATAATTTGAAAACTTATCTAATATACTATATTAAATAATTATTCATCAAGGATTTTATAGAAATAAATTAATGAATTTTGCCTATTGATTTATGAATTTAGATATGCTAATAAAATCATAAATCATTTATAATAAATAATAAAATAAATACTATGGATACAAATTCTGAACAATCAGAAATCAAATTTATAATTCCGGATGAATCTAATTATGATTGTCAGATGTGCGGCAAATGCTGTTTAGATTTCTGGGATATTCCTATTGATGATGAATCATATGAGCAATTAAACAAGATTCATTGGTCAGAATATGATAAACGATTTGATAGAATTACTCCTTTTATCGAAGTCGACAAAAAGGATCAAAAACTATCTTTAGGTGATGAAGGCTACCAATATTCTTTTCAGATGATAAATAATAAGTGTTGTTTCCTTGCCTCTAATAATCAATGTTTGATTCATACTCATTTAGGTCACAATATAAAATCTCAGATATGTAAAGAATTTCCATTTAGATTCATTGATACACCTCGGGGAGTATATCTGGGTCTATCATTCGCCTGTTCATCAATTATTGAAAATCGCGGAAGAAGCCTTAAGGAACAAGAAGAATCGCTACGAAATATTTATCAGAAGAGATTTTATAAAAGTTCCTTATCAGAAGAAATATCGCTCAACAATAAATTTGATATCAACTGGGATATTTATTTAGAAATTGAGAAAGCAATATTTGAAATACTCGATAGGGATTTTCTCTCAATCGAGAAAAGACTGATTGCGGTTCAAGTATTTTTGAATATGATTACAATGGCGCTTGATAAGATAGTTCAAAAATCCGAAGATTTTAAAACCGATTTAATCCCCTCAATTATTGAATCATTCCGAAAACAAAATTATAATTTGATATTTTCAGTTCTCAGCAAAATGAAAGGTTCGCAATTAGTTCAAAGAATGATATTGGGCATTCTAATATCGTTCAGGAGCGGAACTGCTGTCAAAAGAAATAGATTTGGAACTTTATATTTTCTTCTAAAATGCTATCTCAAACATTCATTCAAATTGGGAGTGATTAATATTTATCCAATTAACCTAAAAATTAAATATTCCAAATTAAAAGATATTAAATATCCAACAGATGATTCATTTTTTAATTATGTATTAACACGTTATCTAAAACATTTGATGTTCAGAAAAGAATTGTTGGCTCATAGAGATGTGATAGAAGGCTTCAACATTTTATTATTATATTTTGCACTTATCAAATGGTATGCAATAGCATTGGCGGCATCGGAAAATGCACGTGAAGTATCTCGCCAAAATCTTCTTAATGCCATTTCACTTGTCGAACGCTACTATGTTTTCCACACGAACTTTAAACAGATTTTTACATACACACCTGTCTTAAGTCACACATTCGAAAATATATTCAACAAAAAAATCTATGCCCCAACTATTACGATGCATATTGGTTAAATGATTTAAAATTACTAAGTGATAGTTTATTGTCTTATTAAGAGGATGACTTTGTGATTAGTCACAACATATTTAGCGTGTTATATTAGCTTAAAAACCTTAAATGTGATATGTTTTAAAAAGAAGTTTTTAATAAAGAGGAATAAAGGTTCTGAATTTGGCGAGTATGAATCTCAACTGAGAATTTATTTTTTACTCTTTTTTTTGCATTCTCGCCTAAATTTTTTCTCAGGGATGAATTTTCTATTAATTTAATAATCGCGTCTGTTAATTTGTATGAATCTTCAGGGGGGATGAGAAGACCTGTCTTGTTATCTTCAATGACCTCAGGAATGCCACCTATATTTGTTCCAATTGTCGGAACACCCATTGCACCTGCTTCTAATATAACTCGTCCAAATCCTTCATCTGTAGAAATTAAAAGATTGATGTCTGATGCGGCACAGATTTCAGATATATCTTTTCTGAATCCTGTAAATATTATTCTATCCTCATAACCTTTTACCATCTGTTTTAATTCATTCATATATTCAGCATCTCTCGAGCTATTTTCCCCGACAAGCAAGAATTTACAATTCGGATATTTGTTCAAGACAATCTTTGCGGAATTTATCGTTATTTGTTGCATTTTTCTTGGACTGATTAAGGCAATGTGAGTAATTAATATGTCATTTTCTGAAAGATTAAATTCTTTTCGGATTTTATCTCCTTTGACATTTTCATTAAAAATATTCAAATCAATACCATTATAAATCGTTATAACTTTTTCATCTTTAAATTTCCAATTTTTGAAATCTTCAGCGGATTTGTTTGATACACAAATTATCTTATCAACATATTTTAAAAGATAATTTTTTATCCTTTTTTCAGTAATGCTTAATCGCATATGAGTAACAACAGGAATTTTTGTGAACCATTTTACCAAGACGGCGTAAGGATTGACCCAGTCTTCATTACAGTGAATTAAATTTATGTTTTCTTTCTTAACTAATTTTGTTAGCTTATAAACAGTTATAGGGATAAGAGGAAAATATTTACCTTTGCGAAAACTCTTAATTGGAATGAATTCAGTCTTAATTCCTCTCTTAAGTAATTCATCAGATAAAGGACCTTTTTTTGGACAGACTACAACAGGTTCGAATTGAGTTTTGTCAAGATTGGTTACAAGGGTAAGAAGACTAACCCTTGCCCCCAATAATCGAACACTTGGAGTAATATATAAGATTTTATATGGAGGCATAATGATAACCGCTAATTACGCGAATCATCGCTAATTAGAAAATAATGTTTTGATTTTAAATTCGCGTAAATTAGCGAAATTCGCGGTTTCAACTATTTTAAATTAATCTGAATATACATAATAACGGGTTGTATCAACCCAGACTTTATATCCTTCATTGCTTAAATGAAGGCTATCGATAGCATATTCCTTTCTCAATCCAACTTTATTATAATCCCACAGTTTATGGATGTATCAAAAGAGCATATGGTAATGTTGAAAACATTCGATAATTTTTTTTATTAAGGATCTCTATAGATTGTAATGCTTGCATATCATTTTGGGGTGCCACAATCAGTATCGCATCATAATTATCTAACCATTCTCCCAGAACCTGAGGACCATAATCATAAATGGAGTGTTGTTTTGTGGGTAAGTTCTTACATTTAACTGATTGAGATTCTCCCATAATATGATAAAGACCAACTCCTCCTGAACGAATGTGATAATATTCAAAACATCGATGTAGATGCACAAGAAGATGAGGTTGCCCCATATAGGCTAAACGAAGATTTTTGGGGAATCGAGAAAATACTTTATCAATAACAAATAAATCCTTATTTTTATCTTTAAAGAATTTTACATTATCTATACTTGTCCCTATAAATAAAACTAAAGTGAAAAACCAAATAGGAATTATCCATTCTTTTTTAGGTGGTAATAAACACAGAGAACACATAAATATTATCCACCATATACGCTGATTAGGAATGAATATTAAGAACCATTCCGGTAATAATATTGCAGGCAAAAAACAACCAATAATTAATAGTGGAGCAAAAGATATTTTTTTTCTTAAGGAAACAATTGCACGCCATAAAACAAAAATAGCTATCGCCAATAAAAGTGATAACCACCAACCCTTTGTCGGCTTAATATCCCAGAGAAATGGACTAATTCCACCTGATAAAGCACTAATCTTGGTAATTGGAGAAAAATCTACTTTAGTTGGTAATTCATTAGAAATATCGGTAAAATTAGAAAACCATATTATTGTAAGTAATATGCCGGGCAAAGGAATTAAAATATGTGTCAACCACACCTTTAATGATCGAAACTCAATTGTAAATATATGTATTAAAACTCCTAAACCTGCTAAAAGAAAAACCAAAAAATGACCAAAATAAATTAATGTAGAAAGCAAGATACAAATTAAAATAGTAGGGAAATGAAAACGACCATCCCATTTAGATAATATCCCCCAAAAATAAAACAGTATTGGAGTTACAAAACAAAAATTTTCATTGCCAGCAAATAGAAATTTAGACCAAACCATTATCCAAGAAAGAGAAGCCCAATATTCTCCTCCTGGTGATGTGCGCGAAATCCAAAACCATAAAGAAAGGGGTAATAAAAAAACGCAAAAACCAATAACTAAACGGGAAGCAATGTCAATAGGAAGAATCAATGAAATGCCAGCGGTAAGATAATCAGTAAGAATATTTGGAACAGGAATTTTATTAATCTCAAAATTTTCAAAATAACGCAATTCGCGATCTCCATAATGACGAATAATATTTGCTTTAAGGAGATGTGAAGGATGGTCCTGAAAAGGAACATAACGAAAATAAAAAATGGGAAAAGCATTAATTAAACTAATAAACAAGAAAAGAAGCCAAATACAAAGAGATGATTTTTTCTTCATTTCTCCCTGTTTTTCTATTTGTTGCTTATCTGAATTAAAAATTTCATTTTGAAGGTCATTTGTATTCATTTTCCAGAACCATCACTGTTAATAATATGAATACTATTTTTAAAATGAGTTAAGATAGAGTAATCCAAGTCAAATTCTTTTTATTGGAAGAGAAAAAGTAAATGTTGAACCGGCATTTACTTTACTTTCAACCCAGACCCGACCATTATGCGCAGAAACAATTCGTTTAACAATAGCTAATCCAAGTCCTGTGCTTTTCTCCCCTGCCGTTCCTTTTGAGCGCACATCACTGAATTCCTGAAAAAGCTTTGATATCTGGTCTTCTAAGATACCTTGTCCTTCATCCTGAACCGATATTTGTACTTCATTATCGACTATCTTTGCTCTTAGCGTAATTATACTATTAGGAAATGAAAATTTTATCGCATTAGTAACTAAATTAGTAATCACTTGATTAATACGCTGTGGGTCAAAAACAATTTTAGGTAAATTCTTATCAAGATCCAACTGGAATTCAATTGACTTTGCTTTTGCTAAAAGATTATTCGAATCATAATAGTCACGAAGATAATCTGCAAGGTCTACCTCTTTCATATCAAGTTCTAACTTCCCTGATTCAATAGAACTGATATCCAGAAGGTCATTAATTAAATTAATCATATTTTCACATACACGGTCTATACTCATTAAAAATTCTCTTTGCTTGTCAGAAATATTTCCCAACAAATTTCCGAGAAAAAGACCGATATAACCCTTTATAATAGCTATAGGACTTCTGAGGTCATGAGCAACAATCCCAATAAATTTGTTTTTTAACTGATTGAGGTCAGCAAGCTCCTGATATAATTTACTTTTTTCAACAATAATAGAAAACTCACCAGCAATTCTTAAGAATGTATCTATATGAACGTCTTTATAAGCGTTAGGCTTCATACTTGAGAAAAACATAAATCCAATAGGTTTACCTCTGGCAATAACAGGGCAAGTCAAACTTGAACGCATTCCTTCTTCGACAATTTTTCTTGTTGAATCTGATTTCGGATGTTCCCTTAAATAGGCTTCTAAGTCATTGATTATGCGAGGTTGTCCCGTCTCTATAATCTTTTGTAAACTGCTTCCAGCAAGAGAAGCAAAATAACCCGCTTCAATTTTCATTGCTAAAGATTTGGAACGTCCCCATCGTGCCCGGACTACCTGTCCATCTTCCTGGATAAGGGCAAATCCAATTCGGTCATACGGTATGATAAATTGAAATGAATCAAAGACATAATTTAACACTTCATCCAGAGTAAAGCCAGCATTGATTTTGTCTGTAATGAGAGCCAATTGGCTATTTTCTTCAAAATATTTAAGAATTTCCCTTAGCTCAATTAATGCTTTACCCAGTTCTCCTATTTCATCTTCTTTCCCAATAGGAATATCAACCTGAAATTGCTTACTCTTCAGGGCATTTATTACTTCAATATATTTTTTAATTCTAAAATCGACCATACTTAAGCCCAAAAAAAGTAGAACAAAATAAAACTCAAATTGAGATTTCCGAAAATATTAACAAAAGGCGAGATTCTTCGCTGCTCCTTCAATTCGTTCAGGACTTCGGCTCAGAATGACACTACTCGGTTCTGTATCATTGGAATGTAATGCGACATTTATGTCGCAGGTGTTTGCGAGATAAATCTCGCATTACAAAATACATAAGTTTTTTAGAAATCTCAATACATAAATCAATCTTCGAATATAATTTCTTTATTCTCTTTATCATAAACACAGGTTTGATTATGGAATTTACAATATATGGAAAAAGAGTCCCCTAATGCTCCGGTAAATTTATATTGAACTTCTTCATTCTCTGGACAAACAGGATCGGATTCTAAAACAATATTATCTATCGATTTATATGCTCCAATATCTCGAGCAATTTCAAAAAGTCGATTTTTACATTCTCTCCTCCCTTTCAATAAATCAGTCTCTTCATAACTCAGAGCACTTGTTATTTCAGTTGATGGTTCTTCGCCAAAGAAAAAGCGATCTACATAACGATTGAATTTAAGAAAATATCTCTCTTTTACAGATGCATTAACAAAAAAATAGACGTAGGTTAGACCTAAAAGTATTATTAATAAAAAAACTCCTTTTATTGTATGAAATAAACTTATTTTAAATTTAGAAGGTGGGATGGACAAAATTCTTCCATAGGTATATTCTTCATCACTCATTTTTCGCCCTGATGGGACAAGCGGTTCTTTACACATAGAACAAACAATAGCATTATTTTTATTCTCGTAACTGCACTTAGGGCATCTCATAATAGTCTTTTTACCATAAATATACTTAATAAAACTTTCTACACCATTTAAAAAGATAGCGTTAAATAATTTTTATCAATCAAAGTAAAGTAATCCATTATCTTTACTTTTAACCATCGACTACAATAGTAATTTTCTTTATCAATATTAATGTTGGACAATAAAAGTAATTTTTAAAATTTTCAATAATATAAATTTATACTAATAGATTTACTAATTTGTCAATTTAAAATCGAAAGATTAGCTTAGATATCAAAAAGTCCGAGGTTTATATTTTTCATAAAAATTTATGTTGATTTCCCCTCATAGATTATTGTATAAATTTTAATTTAGAATTCTTAATGACTATAAAGATACGCTTTTAAAGGAGAAATTATGAAGACTAAAAATATAACAATAATTTTGTCTATCTTCATAATACTTTCAGTTGCCTTATATTCTCAGAACATATATGATGTAGTTGAATACTTGAAAATTCCCGAAAGTGAATTACCCAAAATTAAAGAAGAGGCTTTGAACCTATATAAAAGTGCATTGGACAAAGTAGATAAAGTCTATTTGGAAGGTGCTATCGACGATTTATTAAAGGCAACAGAAATACAATCTGACTTCATAACAGCCCAGCAGTTTTTAGCCAGTCTTGCAACGATGAAAGGAGACCAAAATTGGGCTGAAGAATCCAAAAAATATTATACTATCGCTATTAAAGCCTATGAAACAATTCTTCAATATGACCCGGAAAACTCATATATTAAGTCCTATTTGAAAAGTGTAAGAAATAAACTCGATAAGATAGACCAACGAGATAGTAAAAGATTAGAAATAGGCCTTAATTTCATCAAAAAATATTCCCCAATAGTTAAAACTGAAGAAGAAAAGAAAAAAGAAGAACTGAAAAAGTGGACTATTTATACAAGAGGAGATGTTGAATTACCTTTCACAAAAGGACAACAAGCTCCAGGAGCCGGATCGCCCTACGGTCCGTATGGACCAGGAATGATAGGACCTATAGGCAGTAGAGAGGGAGCATTATAATTATAAAATTAATTCGTTACTTTATCAATTCACAACAAAATCAATCTATATTTATCTTACTTTTAATAGTTATCTTCGTTCAAAAGTTTTATTAATTCGTAACTAATAAATCATATCTTAAGGTTATCATAAAAAAATCACTTTTTGATAATGTACCCCACTCCACTATGGTCAAACCAGGCTTTTGCCAATTCTTTTGCTTTATAAACAAGCATACCTTTTTTCTTTGTTTTTCCTGCAGGGTCATTAACATAGATATCCCCATTTTTATCAAATCCTGTAATAGCTATTAAATGCCCATCTGATTTTGCTATTGGAGCATTTGATAAAACACCTTCTTTGAATCTTATGCTTGCAACTATGGGTTGATTATTACTAATTTGATATTTTACTTCATCCCAGTTTCTAAACCTCTGTAAATAACCTTTTAAACCATATTGCACAGCAGTATTAACTGCACGAAGCCAAATCCCATATATTTTATATTCTTCATCATAAATTCCCTTTATTATCTCAGCCGTTTTCCTATTAATACCATTATATTCTAATACCATCGCAACACAGGTGGGTGAACAAACTGAAAATCTATATTTCTTATCCTCGACTAATTGTGAGCGAAATGGAACTGGTATTTTTTTCTGCCATTCTTTTTTTTTAAGTATTATTTTTTTATGAAACTTATCATACAATTTTTTATCCGAAGTCGTATTACTATACGATATAGCAAACAAACTCATTGAAGGTGTCCGCTTTCTATCCTTTGAAAAAAAAGAAATCTTATATTGAATATAATTTATCAATTTGTCTTCAGGTAAATATATATAATCAATGTCAACTTTCCCCCATTTATTTGCTAATATTTTTCTCTCATCCTCTTTAACTTCACCCCACTTCCCAAGGTAAAACCAATTAGACCACTCTTTATTATTTTTACTGATTCTTAATCGGATAGAAAAACCACATTTATCAGGACAAAAAATATTATAAGAAGGGATAATTTCATTAATAGGAAATTTCGTATGAATAATTTTTGAAATATACTCCCCTTTCTCTACATATCCATTTAGGTCTTCTTCTAATTCAATTCGAAACGCATCCTTCTTAAGAAGAACCGTGTTTTTGAATTGTCCCTTGACCCAACTCGAAAGAGATTCATCAATTAATAAAAAATCAACCGGATAAAGTGGATTTTTTAACATAATAAATATAGTTCTCCTTCAAAGAAATTTTAAATTTATGTATTGCCCACAAATGCGGGGCATAATTCATTATGCCCGATAGGTTTTGTGTTGTAACACAAGACTTACCTCGTGGTTCCTACCACATAAATGTCAAATAATGTCTTATGTGTTACGAATGGAAAAGATTCTGATATTTTTTAGAATTCAGATATTTGACTTTTCCTTGTGTTAATAGGTAAAGAAATAATAAATGAGGTTAGCCCTCTTTCACTTGTAACATCAATGGAACCTTGATGTGATGAAATAATATTATAAACAATTGATAAACCCAACCCAACACCATCTTTTTTTGTTGTAAAAAATGGCTCAAAGATTCGCTCTCGATTTTCCTCTGGAATAGACGAACCACTATTACTAATTTCAATAATTACCCGATCTTCTCTCCTGTTTAATTCTGTTTTAATATAAATAGCACCGTTCTCTTCAGTTGCTTGAAAAGCGTTCAGAATCACATTCCCAAAGGCTTGTGACAACTTTACTTTATCAGCATAAATTAAAGGTAAATCCTGATAATCCTCAAAAACATCAACCGTCTTCTTTGTAAAATCCACGCCGATTAATTCTAACGACTCTCTTAAAATCTTATTCACATCGCATTCAATATATCCTGAAGGTGAACTTTGAGAGTAAGATAGAAGTTCTTCTATTACTTTGTTGAGTCTATCACTCTCTTTTGTTATAACCTGGACATATTGCAATTCTTTATCACTGCTTTTTAAATCTTCCGTCAACAACTGAGCCATTCCTTTAATAGCACTTAATGGATTACGAATTTCGTGAGCAAGATTTGATGCCATACTCCCTACAGCCGCAAGCCTATCCATTATATTCATATTCTTCTGAATCTTTTGCAAATAAGTTAAATCTCTAAATGTTAATATTAATCCCTTGAAGACATTTTTACTATCGAATATCCGAGAAGTGGTAAGTCCGAGATTAATCTTTTTATTCTTTTGGGTCTCAACTTCTACTTCTAATGATGAATAAACACTTCCTTTTTGCAACCCATCACTTAGAATTTCTCGGAATGCCTCATTAGCAGGTGATTGTGGCATAATTGACTCAATATTTTGTCCTGTAGCTTCTTCGGAAGAGTCCAAGTCTAATATTTTTACTCCAGCTATATTTATAGAGTTGATGATACCATTATTGTCTATGATAATCAGTCCACTCGACATACTTCCAAAAATAGTGTTATCCCGTTCTTTTATCATATTATTCAGAAAGGTAACCATCAGATTAAAATTTTGACCTAATAAGCCTAATTCATTATCCTGAAGCGTCTCAATTTTTTGAGTTAAATCACCTGCTGCAACACTTCCTAAGCTTTTTGATACCCTCTGGATAGGCAAGGTAATTCTATAAGCCAGTAAACACCCTGTAGCAAATGCAAACAAACCTATGAAAGAAAGAGCTATATTCATATAATCTTCCGTTAATAATACAAGAGTAGCAGAAATCGGTTCTTTCTTACTTAATAATGTAAATCTTATTATCTGATGAATAATAACTGAATAAGCCAATAAATAAAGAATGGATATAACAGGAATAAGGATTAATAATCTTACACTCAACTTAAGCGTTTTTTTGGCTTTCTTAGATTCTTCCATAATTACCTCACCATCTAAAATCCGCTTATTTAAATATACATAATGTCGGATAAATCGACCACAAAATACGATGTAGAGACGCAATGCATTGCGTCTCTACAAATCTTCCACCAATTAATCTTTTGTTTATCTTTCAAACAATTTTGCAATTTTATTAGCAAGTTTATATCTCTATGAATTTAGGAGGTATCCTATTCCGGTTTCTAATTCCTTGATACGTTCATTTTTAGTTGTAGATGCCATATGACCATCCAGAAATTTTTCTCTCATAAACTCATCGACCACCCCTCTTAAAAATATCAGAATTCTCACGTAAAAAATTTATCATTAACTAAACAAAGTATTTCTATCAACATCAAATTGAGTTTTGAGACTTCATATAAGATGACAAATATCGAATACCAAGACAAAATTCATCATATAGGGCAATAAAAACTATCTTCATTTATAAAATGTGTCTCCTTAAAAAGCTGTTAAATAAAATATTTATTAAGGAACACATATATATGTTCCCCATAAGTCAAATATTTAAAAGACTCAAACAAAAAACTATCATCCTTTAATTGCTCCGACTATCATCCCTTCAAGAAAATATCTTTGAAGTATCAGGAAAAATACAATGACCGGAATAATAGATATGACAGATGCGGCTGCTAAGTAATGCCAGTCTCCAGAAAATACACCCATTAGACTTGATACTATTAAAGGCAAAGTGAATTTCTCTTCGGATTGCAAAATAATCAGGGGCCATAAAAAATTACTCCAACTACCTACAAATGTGAATATCGCAAGCGTAGCAAGAGCAGGTTTTGTCAAGGGAAACATTATCTTTGCCCATATCATCAAATCTCCTGCACCATCAATTCTCGCTGATTCCTCAAGTTCCTTCGGTATTGTAATATAAAATTGTTTAATGAGAAAAACACCAAATGCACCCACACTAAATGGTAAAATAATCCCCATAAATGTATCTTTTAATTGTAAATCAACACATATCTTGAAGAGAGGAAACATTATTAATTGGAATGGGACCATCATTGTACTCAATATTAAAAAGAAAATGAAATTCCTTCCGGGAAATTCCATCCTCGCTAAAGGATATGCCGCTAAGGAACACAAAATTAAATTAAACAAAATAGTTAATCCTGCCACATAAAAACTATTAAATGTGCTTTTCCCTATGGAATATTTCTCCCACACGTAAATAAAATTATGAAATGTTATTTTTTCTGGAATCAGAGATAAAGAATAAATATTCCCACCGGCACGAAATGAATTCGACAATAACCACAAAAAGGGACCAACCATTATTATCGCAATTACAATTAATATAATGTAGCGAATAAATAATTTAATAATGTTGATAATAGAGTTTCGCTTCATAAATAAGATTCCGGTTCAAAGTTAAAAGTTTAAAGTTTAAGGTTACAAATACTACTTTTTTGCTTCTTTCACAATGTACATTGTGCTTAAGATTGAAAAAATTAAAGTGATAAAAAATAATATAACTCCCATTGCTGATGTATAACCCATATTGTAATTCTCGCTGACCCAGACCCTGTATATTCTCCAAACAATTGTTGAAGTGCTGAATGAAGGATTCCCTTTAGTCATAACGAAGATTTCTTCAAAAACCTTTAGCGCCGCTATGGATGAGATAATCATAACAAGGTAAAACGTGGGTTTTAATAAAGGAAACTTAATAAAGAAAACTTGTTGCCATCTTTTCGCTCCATCTATGACCGATGCCTCGATTACTTCATTAGGAATCGTCCTTAAACCTGCAAGAAATATTACCATATAATAGCCAAGTCCTTTCCATATAGTAACAAACATCACCGATGGTAAAGCCAATTGAACACTTGTTAACCAGTATACAGGTTTTTTTATCAAATGAAGCTTTAGCAAGATGTGATTGAGATAACCGGATTCATCACTCAGCATCAATTGTTTCCAGACAATTCCTACAACAATCATAGAGGTAACAACAGGGACATAATAACAGATTCTGAAAAAATTTATTCCTCGTATTCGACGGTCTACTAATACTGCTAACAAAAATGACAAAAAGGCAATAATAGGAACAACTAATAGATAGAGAATTGAATTCTTTAGTGAAATAAGAAACATCTCATCGTGAATAAGACGCTTATAATTTTCCAATCCAATAAATTTCCCTGTGGATAAGAGGCTATATTCTTGAAAACTATAGATGAATGCCTGAATCATAGGGAGGAAAAGAAAAATCCCCATTATAATTAACGTGGGAAGAAGAAAAAAATAAGCCGTTATGAGAATTCTTCTTTGTTTTTTATTTTTCAGCCAAAATCTGATTCCACTTTTCGGCTGCGTCATCAAGAGCCTCCTTTGCAGACTTTTCCCCAAGGCACGCTGACTGAACCGCTGTATTTAACTGTTCATACAACCTATCACGCTTCGGAAGAATAGGCGTTACAGTCACACCTCTCATTAATTGTTCCGCAGAAATCTTTCTTGCAAGACCTTCTGGCGTATCTTCAACATTTACAAAATATTCATCTTTTAGTGACTCAGTGGTTGAAGGCAATATGGTAACAATTTTACAGAATTTAAGCTGATTTTCCGGATTCGTTACATAAGCAGCAAAATCTATGGCTTCCTTTTTATGTTGCGTTGAATTCATTATACACAAATTCATTGCCGCAACCTCTATCTTATCTGTGCCCCAGATTAGCTGTTCGCCAATTCCTGTGTTCTGATAAACCTCCGGAGCGTTCTCCTTAACAATCTTTAAGAACTGAGGACCTGTCACAAACATTGCGGATTTGCCTGACATATACCATTCAGTCGGTTTTCTGTGTTCTTCAGTCACAGTCTCTCTCGGAAACACGCCTTCCTTAATACCTTTCACAAAATACTCTAATGTTTCATATCCTTTTTCAGTATTAAATAATGCCTTAGTTTTTTCTTCATTAATAATTGGAACGCCATTTATATCAAGCAAAGTAACAAAAGCTTCTGATTCGGTTATGGTTAATAAAATTCCAAAATTACCTGTCTTCTCTTTAATTTGTTTACAATACTGATACAGCTCATCATAATTCTTTGGGGGGTTCGCAGGGTCGAGTCCTGCTTCTTCAAACATTTTCTTATTGTACATCACAACACTACAAGAAAGATACCAGGGGAAACAGAATTCAAAATCATTATAGGTGCAAGTTTTTTTCCAAACCTCCTGAATATACCGATTTCTGACTTCATCAGAAATCTCGTTCTTTAAATTCACAAGAACGTTCTTCTCAGCATATTTGACCCCATTCCCATAATCCAAATTTATAACATCAGGTATGTCTTGCTTACTCACAATTGTAGAAAGAAGTTTATCTTCATAGCCTTTATAATCAATATCCACCCATTTTATTTTCACATTGCTGTGAGAAGCTTCGTATCGAGATATTAAGTCATTCATATAATCAGAATAATGCTCTTTTAATTGCATCGTCCAGAATGTTATCGTTACCTTTTCACTTTCGGTTGATTGTTTTGCACAACCCATAAAAAATAAAGAAATTCCTAAACAAATAAATAAAAGGAAACTTATTTTTCTCAACATAATATTTACTCCGAGATGGATATGAATAATCTCTTAATAAGATGGTAATAATCTCCTAACTTTAATTAGTTATAAAATCAATAGTAATTTTGATAAATAATTAATAAAAACAAAATTAATACTTGATTTTTGAAATAACATTAAGTAACTAATAATGATTTATTTTAATTCATAATGATTGTATCAAGGAGGTGATTAAAAAGCTAAATAAAGAAATTTTTAGAGATTTTTTAAAAACTAATAAAAGAAAGCTTGTTTTATTGACTTCGGCTTTCTTAAAAGGATACCTCTTACCCTTTCCATAAGGAGAGATGATAAGAATGTGTTATTGCGAGCAAATGGAGCGGTGATACGAAGCTCTGAATGTAGCGAAGAGGGAGCATTCATATCCTTGAATGAAAGTATGGTGTTTTTCAAAAGATTTTAACTTAAAAAAATTTAATCAAGGAGGTACATTATGGTAAAATTAAAGAAACTAATTAGCATATTGTATGTTCTTCTAACAACAATATGCTTGTCGGGTATCATTTTCGCTCAGCCATCTTTGCCCTACACTGAAACCTTCGATTATTCTGTGGGAGCTCTTATTCCAAATGATGGCTGGACTCAGACTGGCGTTAATACAGGTGGTACTGTCCAGGTCACTTCAGGCTCTCTCTCTTACACAGACTTGCCGACCCCTACAGGTAATAAGGTGGCTTTGCTAAATGGAAGTGGTTTTGAAGACCCCGGATTTGATATCACACCTGTAGGTAACCAAACAGACCCCAGTTCTGTATATGTTTCTTTTATTCTGAATGTAATTAATCCGGGCGTAGTAGCCGGGGAGTATATCCAGCATGTATGTTCTGCGGGCCAAAGTTCAATTGATTTTCGCTCGCGAGTTTTTGTGCGACTAGGTTCTGGCGGTGCTTCTTTCTTTAATATTGGTCTTCGGCAGGGCTCTGCAGATATAATCCAATGGGATACAACTGAGCACCCTGTTAGTACCCCTGTGTTTATCGCAGTTGCCTATGATTTTGTTCCTGATACTGTAAATGATGTCAGCCGTTTATGGGTGAATCCCGCTCTTGGAGAGTCTTCCCCACCAGCTCCCTTGCTAACAGCCACTGCTACTGGCCCGGACTTGGCAGCAGTAGGCAGGATAAATTTGCGTCAACCTAGTCCCAGTACTGATCTTTCAGTGGAAGTTGATGAAATGAGGATTGGAACATCATGGACTGATGTGACACCAAGCTTTGTTCCATCTCGTGTTTATTATTGGGACTTCGAATAACTCCATGCATAAATATTTATGAAGAGATTGTTTAAAAACGAAAAAAATTGAGATTGCTTCGTAACCAACAGTTCCCTCGTTTCACTCTGGACATCGCCTCACCGCAGGGTTTTTAAACAATCATTAGAATAAATAAATGTAATTTATAATGGGAGCTTTTTGCTCCCATTTTTCTTTCATAATGTTTTGGATTGACAATAATCATTAGAATTTCATAAACTTTTTAATAAACATTTTATGATGGGGATAAATTATGCCAAGTTGTCCATCTTGCTTTGATTATACACCTGATGGGGAAAATATATGCCAGAGCTGTGGGTATATCTTTAATGAAGAAAATCAATCTGATGCTCTTGACCCAAACATTCATAGAAGCTCAGATTATGAGAAATATAAAACGAAATTTTCTGATACTGAAATATATCATCTTTTTCATGACCAAATAAAATCTGAAGACCCTGAGAGCAAAGATGATAAAAAAATAGACTACATAATGTCTAATAATAGTTATGTGATTTGTAATAAATGTAAGGTGAGTATAGAATTCGCATTTGTATCTAAAACGATTAGAGAGACTCATATTGAAGAAATCTGGAAATGCGTTAAATGCAATAATCATATTATGGTGAAAAAACAATTAACAGAGAAAAAACTTTAATCAGGCATTTTCTAAATTAAATTTCAATTTCCCCTTTAAAGACTAATCTCGCCTCTCCACCTAACTTAACATCTGTTGCTCCTGTATCTATTAATTTAAAATTAACAGTAAGGATATTTTTATCTCTCGTGTGGACATAGACGGGAGGCTCTACAAGACCTAAATGCGTTGCAATGATTGATGATGATACCGACCCTGTTCCACAAGATAATGTTTCATCTTCTACACCACGTTCATAGGTTCTTACCTTTAAGTTGTTTTTATCAATGACTTCAACAAAATTTGCATTAGCGCCATCAGGCTTAAATAAATCATAATATCTTATCTGGGAACCTAACTTGATTACATTTATTTTTTCTATATCATCAAGAATAACAACAACGTGAGGAACACCCATATTAAGAAAATGTGCCTTACCATTATATCCATCGATAGCAATTAATATATCGAGTTGTAAATTCTTTGCATCAGTTAAACTCACGACCACTATATCTTTTTCTATCGATGCAGAGTAGATACCAGCCATCGTTTCAAATTTCATATATTCTTTTGCGGCACCTATTAAATAAGCAAATTTTGCTATACACCTTGAACCGTTACCACAAGTCTCAGCTTCTTTCCCATCCGCATTATAATATCTCATCTTAAAATCAGCTTTATCTGATTTCTCAACCAGTAATACTCCATCTGCACCAATATTCAATCTGCGCTTGCAAATCCGCTCTACGACATTCTCACGCTCTCTGCCCCTGAAAAATGAATTGTCTCTATTATCAAATATGATAAAATCATTGCCAGCACCAACATATTTATGAAAAACGAATTTCTTACTCATAACTATCTTCTCCTGCTATAATAAATTCAAATCAATATACTTTATTATTATATATTTTGCGTCAAGAAATATTATTATCTTTGAAATATGAAAACAGGTAACTTCTATCTACTTTTTTTTAAAACATTTTATTTTATTATGTTGAATTACTTTTTTTTCTATGCTAAATAATTTCTAATTTTGAATATATTGATATTATTTTGGGTGCTCTAAAAAACTAACAATTGAGGCTGTGTAATCCCCACGAAACTTGTCCTCGTGAAAACGGGGAGTGGGAATCCAGAGAAAATTTAACCAAATTTTATATAATTCTGGATTCCAGCTTTCGCAGGAATGACATATTATCCAGTATTTCCGAGAACTCATTTTAGGACTTTAACTATGAATTATAATGAAAAAGTAAAAATTTGTGTGGATAGATTAAAACATTCAAAAAAGATTTTTGTTATTACCGGGGCAGGTATATCCGCTGAAAGTGGAATCCCTACTTTCAGAGGAAAAAATGGCTACTGGAAAAATCAATCGCCTCAAAAACTTGCTTCTCCTGAAGGATTTGCCGAAGACCCTAAACTCGTCTGGGAATGGTATGATTATCGAAGAAGACTGATTAAGGGTTGTGAACCAAATCCTGCTCATTATTCTTTGTCCAAGTTGGAAAGAAAATACGACCATTTTTTAATCGCAACACAAAATGTGGATGGATTGCATCAAAGAGCAAGTTCACTTAATGTCGTTGAAATTCACGGTTCTATCTGGGAAGTAAAATGCACAAAAGACGGAAGAGTAGAAAAAAATACCGAGACACCTTTAAAAGAATTGCCATTGAAATGTAGTTGTGGCGCATTAATGCGTCCAAATATTGTCTGGTTTGGGGAAACATTGCCAGAAAAGCAGTTGAAAGAAATTTATGATTTTATAAAAACAGGAGATGTCGATTTTACTTTCATTATAGGAACCTCTGCATTATTTTACTACATTATTGATTGGGCGCAAACAGTAAAAAATTATGGTTCTTTTTTAGTGGAAATTAATCTCGATAATACGGCTATATCAAGCATAGCCGACATTGTGTTTCTTAATCAAGCAGGTATAATCCTGCCAGAAATCACTAAACAACTTATATAGAAACTGTGAACTAAATTATCACACTGTCTTTTAGATTTGAAATGGAAATAGATTGTACTGAGCAAAATTTTTTTGAAAATTAATAATGTTACTTTACAATCGGTTAAAATAAAAATTACGCAAAGAAATCCACTAAAAAGGAGCTTGGGATTATGAATATTAAAAGAATAGGAGTTTTAACAAGTGGTGGAGATGCACCGGGAATGAATGCCGCAATCAGAGCGGTCGTCAGAACTTGTATTTATTACAACATTACTCCCGTAGGTATAATTCACGGCTATAAAGGACTAATAGACAATGAAGTATTTGATATGAATGCTCGGTCTGTAAGTGGAATTATCAATAGAGGAGGTACAATCTTAAAATCCGCAAGGTGTGAGGAATTTTATAAAAAAGAAGGAAGAGCGTTAGCTTATAAAACAATTAAGAAACACAAAATAGATGGTTTAGTCACTATTGGAGGGGATGGGACTTATCATGGTGCTCATTTATTAGGTCAAGAATTCGGTGTTAAATGCGTGGGTGTCCCAGGAACAATTGATAATGATATTGCAGGTTGTGATTATACGATTGGGTTTGATACAGCAATGAATACCGCTATGGAAGCTGTTGATAGAATTCGAGATACTGCTGCTTCACACGATAGACTTTTCGTTATTGAAGTGATGGGAAGACATGCAGGATATATCGCATTATCAGTCGCATTAGCAGGTGGTGCTGAAGCTGTCCTAATCCCGGAAACAAAAACTGACATTGACAAGATAGCTAAATTATTATCGGAGGGAAGAAAAAGAGGTAAATCAAGTAGTATTGTAATTGTTGCGGAAGGAGATGAAGCTGGTGGTGCCTTTGAAGTGGCAAAGTTACTCGAACACAAAACAAAATATGAAACAAAGGTAACTATCCTCGGTCATTTACAACGCGGGGGTTCTCCTACAGCAAGAGACAGAAATATCGCATCAAGATTGAGCTATACAGCTGTTAAACTTATGTTACAAGGGAAGCATGGTGTTCATGTTGTTATAAAGGGTAGAGATATAAAATATTATCCTTTCCCTCACGCCTGGGAAAAGAGAAAAAAGATAGACCTTTCCTACGAGGAACTTATTTATATTCTTTCTGTTTAATTTCATATTATGTAGGGGATGCATATATGCGTCCCCTACTCAAATTTCACCAAGATGAAAAAAGCACTTATAATCATAGCAACATATAATGAAGCGGAGAATATCACCCTTATCATCAAGAAAATCTTGGAACAGAATGATTATAGCGATGTTTTGATTGTCGATGATAATTCACCTGATGGCACCGGAAATATTGTAGAGGAATTCTCCAAAAAAAATAATCGCGTATTTCTCATCGGAAGAAAAGGTAAATTAGGTTATGGAACCGCATTCATAGAAGGATTTGATTTTGCTATTGAAAAAAATTATGAGGTAGTCATTTCAATGGACGGCGACTTTTCGCATAATCCTGATGATATTAATCATTTCCTCAAATCAATGGATAATTATGACCTTATTATTGGCTCCAGATATATTGGAGGAATACGCGTAATTAATTGGCCCCTTCGAAGACTCATCTTAAGCACCGCTGCAAACAAATACATTAAATTAATAACTGGATTACCCTTCTACGATTGCACCAGTGGTTATCGTTGTTATAAAACAGATATCTTAAAAAAGATGAACTATAAGACCATAAAGAGTAATGGATACTCGTTTCTTGTAGAACTACTCTATAAAGCTTATAAATCGAAAGGGAAAATCAAGGAGATACCGATAATCTTTTCTGAAAGGTCGGGTGGAAAATCTAAGATGTCCAAAAAAGTTATATTTGAGGCACTATTCACTCCAATAATATGTAGATTGGGTTTAATCAGAAACTCCAAAACTAAATAATGTTTATTCTATAATAATCTTTTCCAATTTCATATATAGTTTAAACTACATTTCTACTAAAAATCGCTTGATGCTATCCATTATGTATGATAGATAATCTTGAAAGGTGGGCTTCCAATCCCGCCAGATATTGACTGCTTGAGTATCAACGCATTGTTCTTTCATTATGGGATGGTGTAGTTGTTTGGCAACTCGTTTTAAACATTTGATATTTTTCCGTTCGAAAATTTGCTCTTCATCATAATCTCCCAAAATGGGTGTAAAATAAGTCGAAGTGACTCCTAATCTTTTCCCCATTTCAGCAAATTGAATCATCTCTTTGTGATTGCTCTTCATTACACACATACAAATATAAAGTTCTCGAATAACACCTTCCTTATATTTGTTCACTATAAACTCAAGATTTTTCATCAAAACTTCCCATTTGCCACCTACACGAATTTTTTTATAAGTTTTTTTTGTAGCCGCATCAATAGATACAATAATACAATCAACCTTTAAATGAGAAATTTTCCCCCAGAGTTCGGACGTCAAAAGAATTCCATTGGTGATAAAAGCAAAAGTTGTGTCAGGGTATTTTTCTGAATTAAAACGAAAGAGAAATTCACGCATTTCTGGAACTGCAAAAACTTCACCATCTCCCATTAATCTCATACGTTTCAAAGTTGACAAAAAAGGAGTTATCTCCTCAAGTGCTTTCCTCAAAAATACACCATCACGATTGGGATTTGTTCTTGCAGAACACATTATGCACTGGAGGTTACATCTCGGGTCACAGGCAATCCCAATCTGGACAGGTCCCTTGGACATAACTGTTTTTCCTTCACGAATATCATCCAGTATCGACTGAGTAATGGGAACTATATCATTAGTTTCTGGGGTTATAGAATCGACATTAACCCAGATATCATTTTGAATCTGGGGACAGATGTTTGCATTACAAAATTTACTCCAGTTACCACCCTCATACATCGCTTCTCGAAGTTCTTGAAAAGCCGCTCCTTTCCAGATTTGCTCAAGAGTTTGTTCTTTTATGGAACCCAAATCCCCTTTAAACCAGGGTAAACAACACGGTGTGATTTTCCCACCATAATTAATGTCCATCCACCGAAATGGATTCAAACAACGAATAAGAAGTGGTTTTTTAGAATTACTCATTCTTCCTCTTATGATATAATCTAACAAATAAAAATCACTAAAAAATTAATTTACATAGCCACGAAATCACACAAAATTTCACGAAATATCCCTAATAATCCCTTCTTGAGAGGGGTATCACCGAAGGTGACGGGGTGTGTATTTCCCTTGCGAGGAACGCATATATGCGTTCCCTACAATTCCTATCTTGAGAGGGGTTAGGGGTGTGTAAATCAAATATCTCAGAAGTCTCAAATAAAAATCTTAAACGTCATAATCTTTTTATGACCAATGTCAAAACTAAATTTGGTAGTGTCCAATTAAGTGTGTCTATTTAGAGCGAAAATTAACCAGTCAATATTGGTTGTTACTACATTAGCGAGATTGAGTCGAGATTTATTATTATAATTTTTATTTATCGGATTATTTAGTGGTTGAAAACGGAACCAGATAAACCAGAGTTTTAGGAGATTGTTCAAGGTTTCAAAAGACTGAAAGTTGTCCGTTACTTTTAATCTTCTTTCTAATTGTCGATTAACGTTTTCCATTTTGTTTGTATCCTTAGGGATAAAAGGATAAATAAGATAGTGAGTTAAGAGGTCATAAGTTTGTGTGAGTGATTTCAGTATGGTTTTATGGTATTTCTGATAATAGATATTTTGTTTCATTAAGAGTTCTTTGAAAGAATCATCAGCCTTTTTCTTATCGGGAGCATGAAAGATTTTTGAGAGGTCGTCGTAAAACATTTTGTTTGTTGTATAGAACTTTCCCTTTTTACTTTTGGGAACAGTCATTCTGACGAATCGTGAGAAATGGATGGTGCAGAGTTGATGAATCGCATTTGGGAAAATCTCTCTGATAAGCTCTACAAGAGAGTTTCCTCGTCCCTGATCACTGACGATAGCTTTGGGTTGATAATGAAATTGATCTTTAATAGTAGTCAGGAAGATTCTAAAATTTTCTTTGTCTTCTTTTAAGCAAAGATGATAATGAAACGGGTCTCCTGTATGATGATCGAGGGCTATCATAATGACAAAAGAACCGGTGAATTTGGCATCGATTAGTAAGACATTGCCCCAAGTTGGTTTTAAAATTCGAGCGACTTCTAAGGGTGTTAGGGCTTTCTGACCCAACTGGTTTAACCAATTTAAAATAGACGATTTTGAAGCTTTTATTCTTGAAGCTAATGCCCTCAAGGTTATAGACTCTGAAACATAATTTCTAATAGCTTTAACGATGAAACTTTGACTGTAATGATGCAAAGGAGACTTACGAATAGAAAAGGTACTACCACAATCTAAACACTTATATCTTTGAGCTCTTTTGATTTTTATTTGAGATAAAAGAACCATATTTTTCTTTTTAAAACCATGCTTCTTTGTATGAATAGAATGACATTTTAAACATCGTTTTTTTTACCATATTTATCCTCTATGAAGGTCTAGACCTTCATAATAGAGGTTAATGAATTGATTTCATTATAATTAACTATTACTTTAGACACATTATTTTGGACACTACCCTAAATTTTTTATTATTTTCCTTTTTAATCTCACTTATAAATTCTTCATTTAAATTAACAAGATGAATTCGCTTTATATTTTTGGCAAATTTAACCGTCGCTCTCACTTTTTGCAATGTTGGATTAAATAAACGAATGATGATTCTATCATCTTTTTCTGATTTCTTTATACAAGTAATAACGAGTGATTCCGGTGATATTTGGATTAATTCAAATTCTTTTGGTAAATCTCCTTGTGTCTTTCCGAACTGTGCTGTTCTTAATGGGACAGAAAACTTTTGTGTTTCTCTAAAACAATTCGCCTGAATCCAATCACCTTTATGCGGATATAGCGCGAATTCAAATTCATTTTCCCCTAAACATTGAGGACCTTGGTCCGGTAATTCCTGCTTCTTTGTCTCGGAAACTTCGAGCTTAATTCTAACACCTCTAATTAATGAAATAGTTATCGATTTATGCTCATCATCAAAAACTTCATATTCTTTTAATCCCTTTAACAATACCCCTAATCCCCTTTTGCCATCAGATAAATCTACAAATGAATTCACAGGATAAGTTCCCACAACGGGTTCTTTCCAATCATCTCTTTTTGGCAATTTAATATTCCTTTCAACAACATCAAAATGACTATCAGCACAGCTTTTCTCTGTTTTAATATCTGTAGGGAAAATAATTCTTAACCAATGGTCTTTCGCTTGATTATATATGGTTGTTTTTACTTCTAATCTATTAGATCCTTTTTTCAAGGTATAAATATTCGTTATTGGTATCTTAACCATTTTCTCGCTTCTATTTTTTTCATCAGAACATTTTTCGGTGATCTCAAACAATAATTCTACACAATAAGATGTTGAAAAGAGACCGTCCTCAATAAGTGATATATTTGCTATGCAATCTAAGGTATTAAAAATACGGTCATATTCTGGAGATTGATGTCGCCAGGCATTTCCGACTTCTCCTTGGTCAAGAAAATAACACAAATTTTTATATTCCGATTTGGTTCCCTTATCAAACAGATTGATTGTTCCATTTGAATTTACTTTCACTTTTAAAAATTCATTTTCCATTTCATTAATAGCAGGAACTTGTGAACCTGTATGGCGATTGACTTTTTCATTTGTTTCAATAACAAAGGTTTTATAACCAAGCGCGTGAATATTTTCAGCAAGGAATTCAATTTTGAAACGAGTTGAACTATAAATTTGGGGCACATTCCAGATATTATAAACAAAACTTCTAATTTCAGATATTTCTTTAAGCTGATAGGGATAATTCTTGCTATTTGAATCTTTTATAATTATCGAATTTGCCTTTTTCTCTAATGGAACATCAATATTAATCGTAATAACATCTGACTTTTTAAAAGGTAAAGAATTAAGAATTCCTAAGACAATTCCATCATCAGACAAATCTTTATAATTAATCTTTTTCACGATATTTTTTATACTATCTTCGGTAATTCCATCTGAGATTTCCTGTGATTGTCGATATTGATACATTACATCATCTGAAACAGTATCAGGAGCACATCCAGCATTCGCATCGTGAGTATGATTGGATAACAAATAACGCCAAGCTCTATAAAAATAATGAGCTGGATAATCACTACCTAACATATAATCCAAAGAAGCCAAAGGCTCAGCTAATCGTGTCAATTTTGTCTCGGTAATAAAATCAGCTATCTTAAGATAAGTCCTTGCAGAAAGTGTGCCGGGTAAGAGATATGTCCATATCCCCTCTTTTAGATTAGTTCGCCTCTCCCCTTTCAACACTTTCAATTTTTCATAGTCAACTTTTTTTGCGACTACTTCGAAGTATTTTTCTAAATCACTATGAATAACTTTCAATCCTTTTAGAGACTTGTTTGCATCCTTGATAACTTTGCTTTCTAAGGGGTGAGGAACAATGAAATCGTCTCCTTGCATCGCAAGGAAATATGGGGACACATAAGAATCACCTTCAATTTCCAACATCTTATTGATTGCTGGGACAAGATTCTTTTTTACATAATGAATCTCCGGTTCCAACAATTCCACATTTGTGACTCCAGCGATATCATCATTCAATTTAAATGGAACTTCTCCATCTTTTCCCCAATACCAATCTCTCTCAAAATAATCTAATCCATAAGTGATTTTTCTGAATACAAGATAACAATAGTTATATCTTGCAAAAAGAGAAAAACGGCTTGTCAAGGCTCTTGTCCCATCAGGAGATTCCCAGATAAATTCTGTATCAGCCTCATGAGGACTGATTCCTCTATAAAATAAAATTTTGTCTATTCCAAATCCAGCATATATCTGAGGAAGTTGTCCTGTCTGTCCCCATGAACAAGGTGTATATCCAACTTTCATCGTGTGTCCAAATTCTTCACCCAACTTATGACCGAACATCAGATTCCTAACAACAGATTCCGCACCAATATTTGGAATGTCAGGCAAAGTATACCAGGGTCCGATAAATAATCTCTTTTCGCTAACTAATTTTTTAATTCTATCCCTATTCTCAGGTCTTATCTCAAGATAATCCTCAACAAGAATTGAGTGGGCATCAAGGGTATAAGAAGCATAATCCTTATCTTTTTCAAGAATTTCTAAAAGATAATCCATCATTTTGACGAGCATCATTCTTGTTTTCTGAAATGATGCCCTGAATTCCCTGTCCCAATGGGTATTTGAAACAACGTGGATTTCTTTGAATTTTTTCATTCAGATAACAATCCTATTACTAATTGATTTAAAATGAAAAAGATGATAGTTCAGGATATATATCCTGAACTATCAAGAATACAGGATTCTTGTAGAGACGTGATATATCACGTCTCTACAAAATCACAATTTTTTATTGTAGAATAGAATCATTCGGTCCAATCCAAAATTTGTGATTGGAATCGAATTTCCAACCATCAGACGTGACTTCAAGCGGATTTTTTTTCCAGCCACTATTTATATCATCTGTTGTTTCTTCCCAGGATTTGATTCCACTTACCGCATCATAAACAGCTACATTATGCGCTCCAACCATACAGCCATATCTGATGCAGTCTTCAATCGATTTCCCTCGAACAAATGCGGAGAAAAAGCCCGCAATTGCAGAATCTCCCGAACCTGTTGCGCTTGCTACTTTTTCAACATGAAATGAGGGTTCCCATAATTCTCTATTTGACCAATTATTCAAATCAACTGGTTTCGCAGGACCAAAATCTTTAAAGGCAGACTTATCAGCAGTCCTTATATACATCCCTTTATATCCACATTTCATTACAACAATCTTTGAGCCGTATTTGAGCAATTGCTCTGCCAAATTAACAACTTCTTCTGTCCTGAAAACATCAAGCATATCTTTAGCACCAGCTTCATTTTTCTTTGCAAAAAATTTATCTTTATTTAACATATAGAGTGTCTCTTCTGCACTTGGCAAATAAATATCAACATAAGGAAGAGTATTCTTCAAAACTTTGTCCCAATCTACCTGACCTGATGGTGCAGTGGGATCTGGTAATGCCATATCAAGTGAGGTTGTTACACCAACAGATTTAGCTTTCTTAAATATCTCAGTTAACTCTTTCCCATTATTTTCATACAACTTCCGCATAAGTGGTGGATAACCGAGATGAAATATATTCGTATTTTTGACAATCTCATAATTCACATCTGAAACACCAAAGGTATTATTCGCTCCAGGATGATGGATAAAGATTCTATCAATTTTCGGAGGTGCGATGGCAAGTGTGTAAGAAGTAGATGTATCTTTAACAATGGTCATACTTCTTTCAACGCCAATTTCTTTCAATCTGTCAAGTATCGCGTTTCCGAAAAAGTCATCCCCTATTTTACCCATAAAGCCTGTTCTAACACCCAATTTGAGAAGAGCAATGCCCGTATTGGATACAGGACCACCTGTAGATGTTGCCGCATCTCCACAGACGATTAATTTTCCAGGAGCAAAGACCTTAAAAAAATCTTTAAATTCTCCCTCAAATTTCGGAATCACATCGAAACAAATATGCCCCGCAACAACAACGTCAAACTTATTTCTTTTCATTTTAACTCCTTGTGTTTTTAGGATAATGAAATGAACGCAAGGAACAGATAACTAATCTTTAAATTGAGACCACTGAATAACTAATCAAAATGTAGGGGCAGACCTATGTGTCTGCCCACTTTATCGGGCGAACACAGGTTCGCCCCTACAAATCCCAATATTTCAGAGATCTCAAATTGAAGGTTTAATACCTTTGTCTTATATTTTTTGTTTTGTCCAATCTTCGTGTTCTTCGTGGTTCAAACTTGTATTTATAAACTCTATTTAAATAATCCATATTTAATAATACACCAGATTGCTTTCAAGCCATCTTTCCAATTTATTTTTTTCCCTTCTGCATAACTTCGACCATAATAAGAAATTCCAACTTCGTAAATTCTAACTTTTTTTCTTGCCACCTTTGCAGTTATCTCCGGTTCAAATCCAAATCTATTCTGTTCGATTTTTATGTCCTTGATAACTTCAGTTCTAAAAAGTTTATAACAAGTCTCCATATCAGTTATATTCAGGTTGGTAAACATATTTGATAGGAGAGTTAGAAACCTATTCCCTAAATAATGCCACAAATATAAGACACGATGAGGATGACCGCTTAAAAATCTTGAACCATAGACAACATCAGCTTTGTCCTCAAGAATCGGCTTCATCAAAAGATGAAATTCCTGTGGGTCATATTCAAGATCAGCATCCTGCACAATAACACAATCCCCAGTAATATGGTTAAAACCGGTTCTAAGAGCTGCTCCCTTCCCCTGATTTTTATCGTGATAAATTATTTTATCCACTTCTCCTTCCATTGATTTAAGAATTTCACGCGTTCCATCAGTGGAATAATCATCAACAATAACAATTTCCTTGTTTAAATCAACTGCCTTAACTTTTTTAACAATTTCTTTGATTGTATTTTTTTCATTATAAACTGGAATGACAACAGAGAGCTTCATTTTTCCCTCAAAAAAAATCTATGATGTGTAATGAGTTAAAATAAAGAATCACGATAGTCAATGATTAAATTCTAATATTTTGGTTTAGTTTAGAATACTAACTCAACACCTATTTCTAAACCAAATTTTCATAATTTTATAATATAAATGGGGCAATTTAGGTATGTGGATAAGTCACTAACAATAAGAACGGCTTAATTTACATTACTTATCAGCAAATATCTTATAACCAATATTCTGATTTGTGTTTCATTAACTAAACTTTTTGTTAAATATAAGTATTTTTTTCTTGACATTAATAAAATTTGAATGGAACTTTTACTAAACAATTTGTTTTATAAAGTGTAAGTGGCTTTTTATGGACATTAAAGAATTTAAAATCGGCGAGAAAATAAAGTTTTTCAGACAGGCTAATGATCTCACGCAGGAAGAGTTAGCTGAACGTGCCAATTTAACAAAGGGATTTATTTCACAAGTTGAGCGTGATATAACTTCATTGTCTGTGGAGAGCCTGGCTCAGATTCTGGATGCCTTAGATGGAAATTTATCTGATTTCTTTAAAAAATCAGCTGAAGAAAAAATTGTCTTTTCCAAAAAAGATAAAATAATTGTTGAACGTGAAAACATTACCAAATACGAAGTTCTGATTCCTGGTGCAACGAATTGGGAAATGGACCCTGTATTAGTCACTTTAAGTCCAAATGAAAAATCAGAGGAAGATGAACCTCATATAGGCGATGAATTCGGTTATGTCCTTAAAGGCAAGATTATTTTAACTTACGGAAAAAGGACATTTAAACTCAAGACAGGTGATTGCTTTTATTTTACAGCAAATAAACAACATTTTATCGAAAATAAAAGTAATAAACAAGCCGTATTATTATGGGTGAGTTCTCCACCATCATTTTAAAGAATGGAGGATAGATAAATGAAAGCCTTAGGCCGTCACTTATTGGTAGAATATTATGACTGCAATTCAAATACCTTAAACAACCCCAAAAAAATTGAGTTATTGATGAATGAAGCTGCAAGAATAAGCGGCGCTACCATTGTTAACAGCATCTTTCATTCATTTAATCCTTACGGAGTAAGTGGTGTGGTTGTAATTGCAGAATCTCATCTGGCTATTCATACTTGGCCCGAACACAAATACGCTGCTGTTGACTTATTTACTTGCGGTAACTCAGTCGATCCCTGGAAAGCATTCGAATATCTTAATGTAAAACTTAACGCTAAGAAGTACAAAATCAAAGAGGTCTTCCGCGGTATATTGGACGAAGAAACTGATGAAATAGCAAATGAATCAATAGAAATTATGCCTACTATATCAAAATAAACAGTGAGCACCTATGTTAATCGAAATTCCTGACAAATATTTTTTGGTATCGGGCGCAGGAGATGCTTCAACACCTCTCAACGCATTTGATTGTGCCTTATTAAATTCTGGAGTTGGAAACACTAATCTTGTGAAGATGAGTAGTATTCTGCCTCCGGGTTGTAAAAAGATTGAACCGATAAAGTTGCCGTATGGAGCTTTGGTCCCGGTTGCTTATGCATCGAAAATGTCTGATGTAAAAGGCGAAATGATTACGGCAGCTGTTGCAGTTGCAATCCCTGAAGATGATTCATTACCCGGATTGATAATGGAATACTCTTCGAGAGGGCATAAGGAAGACATCGAAAATATCGTTATTGATATGGCAAAAAGTGGAATGGCAATGCGAAATTTTCAAATCAAGAATATCTATTCCGCTTCTGTTGAACAAAAAGTTAAGCGAATTGGTGTTGCATTTGCCGCTGTTGTGTTATGGAAATAAGTTTAAATTTATGATAGATAAGTTCCCATCAACTTTCTTTTCTCCTATTCCAAATCATTTAAATAAGGAGTAAAGTTAATATGAAATCGTGGTATACAGAAAAACATACGAAATTCCTTAATTACTCTCTTAAAGTTAAGAAATGGGTTCATAAAGAAAAAAGCAAATTCCAGGAAGCCGTTATTTTCGATAGTTATGAATTCGGTAGAGTGTTATTACTTGATGGTCTTGTGATGCTTACTGAAAGAGATGAGTTTATTTATCATGAAATGATAAGTCATATCCCTCTATTTACACATCCCAATCCTGAAAATATACTAATCATTGGCGGTGGCGATGGTGGAACTGTAAGAGAGGTATTAAAACATAAAACTATTAAAAAAGTAACTCTTGTTGAAATAGATAAATTAGTGATAGACCTTTCAAAAAAATATTTACCTTTTACTGCTTGTAGATTAGAAGACTCAAAAGTTGAGATTTGCATTGAGGATGGAATCAAATATGTGGCTAAACATAAAAATGAATTTGATATAATTATTATAGATTCCACAGACCCAATAGGACCTGCAACAGGACTATTCGAAGCGCCATTTTTGAAAAATGTTCACAAATCTCTAAAACCTGATGGAATAATGGTCGCACAATGCGGACCACCGTTCCTTCACCTTGAGATAGTCAAAAATGTATATGAGATAATAAAGCCTATTTATCAAATAGTAAAATTCTATACTGCTTTTATTCCTACCTATCCGAGTGGATTCTGGAGCTTTGCTTTTGCATCAAAGAAATATGACCCGATAAAAGATTTCCGACCAAAGAGATATAAAAACTATGACTTGAGACTAAAATACTATAACAATGAGATTCATAAAGGAACATTTGCACTGCCTAATTTTATCAAAAATGGATTGGTTTGAAAATGAACTATCACCCACAATATAATAATTTCATATCTGCTGATAGGAGTTATAAAGAATCTGAAGTGGTAATTATTGGCTTACCATTCGATTCAACATCATCTTTCAGACCCGGTTCCAGATTTGCTCCTAACCAAATAAGAACTATATCATATAACCTTGAAACTTATAGTCCCTATCTCGAAAGAGACCTTGAATCCATAGCAATAACCGATTATGGTGATTTAGAGCTTCCATTTGGAAATGTAATGAAAACCATTGAAGTCATCGAAGAAACTGCATCAAAATTAATTAACGATGACAAAAAAGTTGTTTATATTGGTGGTGAACATACAATTACTTATCCGATTATCAAAGCATACAAGAAAAAATTGGGAAACCTGAAAGTTATCCAATTTGATGCTCATTGTGACTTAAGGGAAGACTATTTAGGAGATAGATTCTCTCATGCAACAGTTATGAGGCTAATAGTTGAAGAAATCGGAGAGAAAAATATATTCCAACTTGGGATACGCTCTGGAACTAAAGATGAATTTGAATATATGAAGAAATTAGCTTCCCTTTATCACTTTTCAAAAGATAGTATTACTAAATTACTTTCAAATATTAAAGATGATGATAATATCTATATTACAGTTGATATGGATGTTTTTGACCCTTCCAATGCACCTGGAGTTGGGACACCTGAAGCTGGGGGAATAGATTTCGCACAATTTATCGAAGTAATTAAAATGCTTGATGTAAATGTAGTTGGATTTGATATTGTTGAATTGGCACCAGACTATGATATGAGTAAAATCTCAACAGCATTAGCTACAAAAATAATTCGCGAGATGATTCTCAAGTTTTATTATTAACTTATTCTGGAGATAATCGTTATGAAAATGCTTTTAGCCATTATAAAACCTTTTAAATTGGCAGATGTCAAAGAAGCATTAACTGAGCTTGGAATAAATCGAATGACTGTCACTGAAGTTAAAGGATACGGTCGACAAAAAGGTCATACTGAACTATATCGGGGAAGTGAATATCAAGTAGATTTCTTACCCAAAGTTCGAGTTGAAATTATAATAGAAGACGAAATGGTGGATAAAGTTGTTGAGACAATAATGTTAGCGGCAAAAACAGGTTCAATCGGAGATGGGAAAATATTCGTTTGGCCCATCGAACAAGTTTATCGCATCAGAACAGGGGAAAAAGGTGAAGATGCAATTTGAGAGCTCTGGAGAGCTAATAAAAAACACATTTGTTCGTAGTCCCCACTTTAGTGGGAATATATTTCCCCTGCTAAAGCAGGTACTACAAACTGGATTCAGAAAATTGATAGAGGTCTCAATTTGATTATTCGCATTAGCATTTTATTCAACATCCTTCCCTAATCCTAAAAAACTGTATTGACTTTCAATAACAGACCCATCATCTTAAGCGAAAAAATTTATCATTATGAAAACAGTACAACTTACAATTGATTCTATCAATTATATTTTGAACGATAGAAAGCCAGTGATATTTCTTGATAGTGCTTTATCAAGTCAAACTGACAGATACTCATATTTATTTTTAGAACCTGTAACAATTTTAAAAACAAATAAATATAATGAAGTATTAGATATTCTTAACAAGATTGATAGCTTTGTCAGAAAATATTGGTTAGCAGGATTTTTATCTTACGAATCCGCTTATGGATTAGAAGAAAAATTATGGAAGACATTTAATTTACCTGCGACTCATAGCTCAAATCTAATCTGGTTCGGTGTCTTTGAAAATCCTTATCTTTTCGACCATATCACTGGAAAATGGATTCCTCCTCTTCCGAAAGAATTTAAGCCTTGTTCAAATCAAAAAAAGAATATTGATATACAGAATAAAAATCATATTAGCTTATCCAATTCAATAGATTTTGACACTTATACTAAAATAATTCGAAAGATAAAATTTTGGATTGGAAAAGGACATACTTATCAAGTCAATTTTACATTCGATGTTAATGTCAATACTGATATGTCTGCTGTCGATCTTTATTCATTTCTACGGGAAAAACAAAGAACACCCTATTGCGCCTTTATTAATACAGGTGATGAACACATCCTGTCTTTTTCTCCAGAAATGTTCTTCAAGAAAGTAGGCTCACAAATTAGGGTGAAACCTATGAAGGGAACTACTCCTCGTGGACGTTGGAATGAAGAAGATAAATACTTAAAATCATATCTTCAAAAAGACCCAAAAAATCTGAGTGAAAATTTGATGATTGTTGACCTACTCCGTAACGATTTGGGCAAAATTTGCGAAATAGGAAGTGTAGAAACTAAACGACTCTATGACGTTGAAACTCATCCAACACTACATCAGATGACATCAACGATTCGAGGAAAGATTAAGTCGGATATAGGATTCCAGGATATTTTTCAGCACATTTTCCCATCAGGTTCAGTAACAGGTGCACCTAAAATCCGCACTATGCAAATTATTCGCTCTCTCGAGCAGGGAAATCGAGGGGTATACTGCGGTGCAATAGGATACATTTCACCAAGAGGAAAGGCTGTTTTCAATGTTCCGATTCGAACAATGCAGAAAAAAGGCAATTTAAAAAAGTGGATTTATCGTGTTGGTAGTGGCATTGTCTGGGATTCTTCGTCAGCATCTGAATGGGATGAATGCAAAACAAAATGCAAATTTATAGCTACACAAAAACCACCTGCCTTTGAGATTTTTGAATCAATTTTGTGGAATGGTCGTCTTGTATTTCTAAACAGTCATATCAAAAGACTTAAGAAATCCGCTAAACTTTTTAATTATCTTTATACTGAGAAAAAGCTATTAAAACTTATACAAGAAATCTCAAAAAATCTCAAAGATAATAATGATTCTAAAGTGAGAATTTTTCTTAACAAAGATGGCGATTTGAGATGGGATTATGTATTATTAGAAAATTCTCAGTGGATTGATTCAGCTCCTGTTCTTCTTTCAGAAACATCTATTGATGAGAACAATATCTTTCTCTATCATAAAACAACTCATCGCCACTGGTATGCTGATGCAATGGAAAAAATTCGTAATGGATTATGTTATGACGTTATATTTTTTAACTCAAAAGGGGAAATAACAGAAGGGGCGCGTTCAAATGTTTTTGTAGAAAAAGATGGGAAACTTTATACTCCACCACTTTGTTGTGGATTACTTCCGGGCATTTTGCGTGAAAAACTTATTAAAAATAAAAAATGCTTCGAAAAAATCATCACAATAGAAGAACTTAAAAAATCAAACACAATTTACTGTGGAAATTCAGTTCGTGGATTACAAAAAATAATCATTATGGACACTGATTCACACGGATAAAAAATTGGACATTGATTTACACAAGTGAACACAGATATTTCTTCATTTCAGACATAAGATTGTATGTTTAAAAATATTTCTCTCTTTTTACAGTTTTAAATCTTAAATCCATAATAATTTATTGAATCCGTGTTTATCCTTGTCACACCCCAAATTTAACATTCCAGGACAACCATAGCGCAGGCGTGAGTTTGAATGTGGGAAAGGCTTACGTGGATTTGTTTGATGCCAAGAGATTCGGCTAATTTTTTGGTCTTTCCATAAAGGACAATATAGGGTGCACCTGAATCTACATTTCTTATTTCAATTTCTTTCCATTTGACTCCTTGTGTCATCCCTGTTTTTAGAGCTTTAGCCAATGACTCTTTTGCAGCAAATTTCCCGGCAAGTTCAAGATGATAATTAGCTGAGGTCTTTTTCTTTTCGATTTCATAATCGGTAAAAATCCGGTGATAAAATCGATCACCAAGTTTATTTAATCCTTTTTCTATTCGTTCAATATCAACAATATCGATACCGACTCCAAATATCATATGGCTTTCTCCTAAACAAGTTCTATAGTGTATTGGGGTAATAGGCATCCTTGCCTGTATTGTAACGCCGACATCTTGTCGGCATAACTAAAGCAGGCAAGATGCCTGCGTTACAAAATCAATATTAGCATATTAGTTTTAATATATTATTCCAATTTCATCATTACTTTTTGGCTTTGGAGTAGTTGATTGAGTTTGTGGAATTGTTTGTGTCTCAACAGGAACTTGTTCGAGATTCGGATTGTGTAATGTACAATAGGATGTGGGCTCAGTTCCTTTTTTAAAAGCGGCATCGTGAATAATTTTCGCTCCAGATTTTACACAATTTTCTGTCGCTAACATACCTGATTTTGAGCATATATCCAGAACAATGATATCTTCTGGTCTATCAAATTTCATTTTCCAATTATTTCTTGTTTTAAGGACTTCTAACAAAAAATCTTTCGCTATTGGACCTGCTACTACTGAGCCTGCCATTAATGGACCCAGTGGTCTCTTTGTATCAAATCCAAGCCAGACAACTATTACCAAATCAGGAGTAAATAGATTCATCCACGCATCGGTAAAATCATTTGTTGTCCCTGTTTTCCCAGCAATTTCGGGAATATTCATACCGTTTATATATTTACCAACGGGATTGTATCCTGTTCCTAATGCAATGACAGCTTTCATCATATAAATCATAATATAAGCCGTTTCGGGACTAACAATTATCTTTTCCCTGATTGGAAATTTTTCAATGATATTATCATTTCTATCTTTTGTCTCAATAATGAATCTTGGCTTAGTTCCAATACCATTGTTCACAAAAGGAGTATAAGCAACTGCTAATTCAAGAGGAGAAACTTCTGCTGTTCCAAGAATCATATTTAGTTCTGTTTTTTTAAGTTTCCAGATTGGTTTACTATGAGCAAAATCGAATTTCTCTGCATACTCAGAACCTGTCTTCAATCCAAGTGTTTGAAGGAGCTTAACCGCAACAACATTTCTTGAAAATGCAAGAGCTTCTTGAAGCGTTGTTGGACCAAAATATTCCCTTTCGTAGTTTTCCGGTTTCCAGATTCCTTGAGGAGTATTAAAAGATATTTCCTCATCAACAATGATTGTTCCTGGAGTAAATCCTTCCTCAATTGCTCCAGCATAAACAAAGGGTTTGAATCCAGAGCCCGGTTGTCTTCGGGCTAAATAAGCTCGATTCCATTTCCCATTGTTTAACTCATCATAATAATTCTCACCACCAACTAATGCCAGAACATCTCCCATATGTGCATCCAGCACAACAATCGCACCTTGAATGTGTGTTTTATCATAGAGTTCCGCAACAAATGTTTTTTTCTTGTCGTCGATTTTATTAATTTGAATGTCTAAATATTTCTTTTCTTTTATAACATCATCTGGTTTGAAATATGGAAGTTGATTAGGAAGATTCAATTCTCCTGTATAGTTATTCAATTCAAGGGTAAGTTTCTTGCCATCAATTTTGGTAATTTTTGCCAGCCTGATATCACCTTCTTTAAGCGGAATATCTTTATATTCAGCCTGTTCAGCCCAATATCGCATCGGTTTTTCAATTTTCCATTCATTCTCCGCACTAAGCATCCCTGCCTTTAATTTTTCCTCTGCCAATTTTTGTATTTTATAATCAAGCGTGGAATGAATTTTTATTCCATCTTTAAAAAGAGCATCGAACCCATAACTTTCATTTTTTTCTAAACCTCTCACAATGATTTCATTAAAGTATGGGGCATCATCAAGGGTGTTATCTGCCTGACTCAATTTCACAGTTTCATTGATAGCTTTTTTATACTCCTCTTCTTTAATAAAATTTAACTCGTACATTCTTTTTAAAACAGAGTCTCTTCTTTTGATCGATTTTGTAATATATCTTCGTGGAGAATAGGCTGCAGGATTTTGAGGAATTCCTGCAATCATAGCACATTCTGATAGAGTCAATTCTTCAACATTTTTACCGAAATAAGTTTTTGCTGCAGCTTGAACGCCGTAAGCACCACTCCCATAGTATATTTGATTGAGATAAAATTCAAGAATTTGGTCTTTTGTGAATTTCTTTTCTATCTGTAGAGCCAAGAGAAGTTCCTTGATTTTTCTCACAATTGTTTTCTTTTTCGTTAGAAACATTTCACGAGCAAGTTGCTGTGTAATCGTGCTTGCACCCTGAGCACGTTTCCCTCGTTTTATATCAATTAATATAGCAACCATAAGTCTTTTAGGATTAACACCAATATGCTCATAAAATTTATCATCTTCAATGCCGATAACTGCATTGATGAGATTAGCAGGCATAGCACTCAATGGTTTTTTAACTCTTTTTTCAATGTAATATAGCTCTTTAATTACTTTCGTTCCTTCTCTATCATAGATTCTGGATACTTGAGAAGGAAGATAATAATTGAGAGATTCAAGAGGTGGTAATACACTAATGTAACCGAGTATAATACCCAATAATATTCCTGAGAAAACAGCAAAAAGAAGTATAAATATTATTATTACAGGTATTATCTTTTTCTTATATGTTAGCCAAATATTAAATTGCATAATACACTAAGTTAATTTTATTATTTATTCTTATTAACAAATTCGTTCTATTAAGTTAAATATATCAATTTAGCTAAAGCAAGTTGAATTTTTTTAAAATCTTATTGACAATTGTACCCAAAATATTATCACTGATAAGCAATAAAATTCAGTCATATCTTCTGATGTTGGATTATTTTTTGGTAAAAAATATAGTTATTATTACTAAAGGAACAATTTATGCAGAAAAAATTCTTTCCAGTATTCATCAATTGGCTTCTTCCTGGAATGGGATATTATTTTTTAGGGAAAAAGGTTAAGGCATTAATTTTATTCATATTA
>Ga0315274_10000323_pt1 | contig 74972 bp, 84 predicted proteins | sample YL17G02_20_MG_FD_203700 | JGI IMG/M metagenome (GOLD analysis project Ga0315274, IMG submission 203700) | Sediment microbial communities from Yellowstone Lake, YNP, Wyoming, USA - YL17G02_20 | ecosystem: Environmental > Aquatic > Freshwater > Lake > Sediment | place: USA: Wyoming | collected... | reverse complement strand
GTTTGTTTTTTTTGAAAGTTATTTTGTTCTTTTATTGGTTACTTTGTTACTTTGTTAATTGGTTAATTGGTTAATTGGTTAATTGGTCACTTTGTCAATTGGTCAATTTGTTACTTTGTTACTTTGTTAATTTGTCACTTTGTCAATTTGTCACTTTGTCAATTTGTCAATTTGTTAATTTGTTAATTGGTCACTTTGTCAATTGGTCAATTTGTTACTTTGTTACTTTGTCACTTTGTTACTTTGTTAATTGGTTAATTGGTCACTTTGTCAATTGGTCAATTTGTTACTTTGTTACTTTGTCACTTTGTTACTTTGTTAATTGGTTAATTGGTTAATTGGTTAATTGGTCACTTTGTCAATTGGTTAATTTGTTAATTTGTCAATTACCAAACTTGCTTATTTCTACTGGCTGGCCTAGAATATGCAGCTAGTTAGCGATATAGTAAGCACCTTAACATCTCGTTACTGGGAGGCAGACGCATGGAACTGGGCTTAATCATTTTTCTGGTGATCGTGACATTTATCTTTTTGCTCTGGCCCTGGCTTTTAGTATACCTAGGGGTATGGTTGTGGGACGGCGCGAAGACCCTGTTCTTCCGGGTAGTTGCCCGCCTTCGTAAACCAAAGACAGAAAAATCGTAATCCATGGAGGTAGCCAATGTTTAAGAAATTTCTTTTGTACAACGCTCGTAAGGCTGGACTGATGGGTTTTGCTGTAAGTGCGTTATCGTTGATTCTTATAGCGGGGATAGTTATGGCCGTATCATCCTTCCATTCTCTGGCTTACCACGAGATTCTTTTTGTTCTGGCGATGTCCCTCACGTGTGCAATCCTGCCGGTCGGAATCCTGATGGCACTGGTTTGCCGTTATTACCGACGCCACTATGTCAGCCACGTGGACGATTTTCGGGAGAAATTTGGCGGCGAATTTCCCGCTGACTGGGAAGAGTACTCGGAAGACTGGCCTTCCGGCAAACCGCTGTTGCTCTTGGTAAAAGACGGTAAAGTAGTTACTTCCGGTAAGGCAGTCTGGAGCAAGTACGGCAAAGGTGTTTACCTAGTCGTGTTACCTCACGTCAGTAGCGACTATACCTTTGACCTGACGGTTCCGGTTTCACCCGATGCGGAGGCTGTCAAATGCCACCTGAGAGTCTATTTAAGCGGTGACTTTAATCTTCAGGAGCTTTATGATCATCCCGTCTGCTCTGGATATCACAGCGTAGTAAATTGGCTAAGTGAGCAGTTTACACTAAGTCTTATTCGTGCGGGCATCCCGACGAGGATCGAAGCTGGGGCTAGGTTGGAACGATATCAGGTGGCTAATTGGTTATCTGGCCAACTGAAAAAATTACGGGTAGCGTGTCCCTTAAGTAACGTCGTATCCATTAAGGCCAATGTGGTCGTCGAGTCAATACCGGGATACTTCCAGGTCATTTACGCAAGGGGAGTAAGCCCAAGGAAAGTTAGTTTGAGTTAGTTTCTTTCAGCCGGGCGGCATGGAAAGTGCATTCTGCACAAAGTTTTCCTTGCCCCCGGTTTTTTCTTGGTTTGTTTTTTTTGAAAGTTATTTTGTTCTTTTATTGGTTACTTTGTTACTTTGTTAATTGGTTAATTGGTTAATTGGTTAATTGGTCACTTTGTCAATTGGTCAATTTGTTACTTTGTTACTTTGTCAATTTGTCACTTTGTCAATTTGTCAATTTGTTAATTTGTTAATTTGTCACTTTGTCAATTGGTCAATTTGTCAATTCCCAAACTTGCTAATTGTTATCCAGTAGCCTAGAATATGCGGGTAGTTTTCGAAGCACCTTAACAACCTATTTCTCCCATATCCAAAATCCTGTTTGAGGAGGTTTGCGATGATCAAAAAATTCAAGAAATTTTTATTAACCACAGCCGATTGGGCCGGAACGGCGGGCTTTATAATTGGCTTTGCACCGTTGTTTCTATTGTGGTTAGGGAGTCTGATGGCGAGCGTTTTTTTTCTTTCCAATTCAATTTTGGAGAGAATAAGTATGTTTTTGTTACTTACATCCTGGTCAGTCGGTATACTCCTGATGCTGCTTTTCCGGTTTTTCCGGAAGAAATACATTGCTCATGTCAGCGATTATCTGGCCAGTCTTCAAAGGCGGTATCCAGATGAGAATGATACCAGCGGGGTGCTTTTATTGAAGGTGGAACATGACAAAGTGGTGGATTCAGGTGAGGCCGTCTGGAGCAAAGGCCGCGAGGGCGTCTACCCGATTTTGTTACCCTGTGTCTCAGAAAAAGAGTTTACTTTAACCGTTCCTTTTAAATTCGGTAATTTATTCTGGAGGTTTCACCTGGAGATCCGTCTACGCGGCGACTTTGATCCGCAGGAGCTCTATGACCATGTCATTGGACATGGATTTCAGAGCGTTAGGGATTGGTTAAGCAAAGGATTCCAAGAGAATCTCTACCAGAACCCGAGAGTCACATCTAGACTCAATGAACTTGACACAAAGGGATCATTCCTTCGGGCTGATGCGATGCAGGATTACCTCATGAGGTACGTAAGCTTTCCGCGTCCCTTAAACAACATCGTTAGTATCATAGCCACGGTGATCGTAGAGCCGGATCAAGTTCCTGGGACAACAGTTTACTTCTGCCGCCGCGCGTTAGATTAAGTTGGTTTACTCTCCTTCGCCGGAATGTACCTGACTTCAGTCGGGGGATGAATGGCGTTAAGGAGAGTTATCCGCCAACTGGTGGATCACCTTTGGGCACCTTAAGAGTACCGTAGGACAGTTTGTTGTCCTTCTTGCTTCTTCAGGTGCCCTTTTTTATTGTCCTGCCTGCCCTGAGCCTGTCGAAGGGAGCGATCCGCCAACTGGCGGATAGTCGAAGGATTGGCTCGCCTTTAAGGGTTGGGCCCCTTTAAGATCCTCTAAACTCCTCTAGATTCCTTTAATCTGCCTGCCCCTTCTGCAAAACTTGCTTATTATTATCCGGTGGCCTAGAATATGCATCTAGTTCGCGGTATAGTAAGCACCTTAACAACCTATTTCTCCCATATCCAAAATCCTGTTTGAGGAGGTTTGCGATGATCAAGCGGTTCAAGAAATACTTGTTAGCCCATGCCGACGATGCTGGTTATGGTTTTTTGGTCGGTTGTTTGCCGTTGTTCTTGCTGGGAGCTGTATTCATGCTGGTATTCGTATGCTCCCCGAATGCAACCCTACATATTTCAATGATGTACCTGGGTTTTGCATTCATGATAGCATCCTGGCCAGTCGGTATCCTCCTGGCGCTGCTTTTCCGGTTTTTCCGCCGGAAGTATATTGCGCATGTCAGCGATTATCTGGCTCGCCTTAAAAACGGGTACTCTGACGAGATTGATACCAGCGGGGTGCTTTTATTGAAGGTGGAACATGACAAAGTGGTGGATTCAGGTGAGGCCGTCTGGAGCAAAGGCCGCGAGGGCGTCTACCCGATTTTGTTGCCCTGTGTCTCAGAAAAAGAGTTTACTTTACTTGTTCCTTTTGCCTTCGGAAGGTTGAACGTAAAGTTCCACCTGAAGGTTCATCTAACCCACGACTTTGAACCGCAGGAGCTCTATGACCATGTCATTGGACATAGATTTTTGAGCGTTAAATCTTGGTTAATCGCAGGATTCTGCGAAGCCATCCGCCGAAACACGGATGTTAGACAAGGACTTTTGAAAATCGAACAAACAGATCCGTATCTTTTGGCTGATGCAGTTCAGAAATGTCTCGTAGAGATGGATCGGGGGTCAGAACCATGGGATAGCTTGAACAATATCAGCATAATTCAAGCCGCGGTGATTATAGAACCGGGTCAGTTGGTGTATAAGGATGTTTACAATATCTACACCCGCCGCCGTGCGTTGGATTAAGTTAGTTTACTCTCCTTCGCCGGAATGTACCTGACTTCAGTCGGGGGATGAATGGCGTTAAGGAGAGTTATCCGCCAACTGGTGGATCACCTTTGGGCACCTTAAGAGTACCGTAGGACAGTTTGTTGTCCTTCTTGCTTCTTCAGGTGCCCTTTTTTATTGTCCTGCCTGCCCTGAGCCTGTCGAAGGGAGCGATCCGCCAACTGGCGGATAGTCGAAGGATTGGCCCGCCTTTAAGGGTTGGGCCCATTTAAGATCCTCTAAACTCCTCTAGATTCCTTTATTCGTAGATTCGCATATTCGTAGATTCATATGCAGGCAGGACCCCCCCCTCAAAACTTGCTAATTGTTATCCAGTAGCCTAGAATATGCGGGTAGTTTTCAAAGTACCTTAACAACCTATTTCTCCCATATCCAAAATCCTGTTTGAGGAGGTTTGCGATGTTCAAGCTGTTCAGGAAGTTTCTCTTAGCTAATGCCAATATGGCAGACGTGTCGGGCTTTATGGTCGGTTTTATACCGTTAGGCTTACTTGGAGCAATACTCATGATACTGTCCGCAGGCTTTGACAATGATATCATGGCGATTTGGGGATGGAGTCTGTTTCTTACGGGTGTAGCGTTAGGCTTCTTGCTCGCGTTGGTTTTCTGGTTTTTCCGCCGGAAGTATATCGTCTGTGTAGATGATTACCGAGCCGATTTTAAAAACAGATATCCCGAAGACTACAAGGCGGACCGCCTGCTTTTGTTACAGGTCGTGAATGACAAAGTGGTGGATTCAGGGAAGGCCGTTTGGGGCAAAGATAAAAAGAGCGTTCACGCGATTTTGTTACCCCGCGCCGAGCATGATAGCTTTAAGCTTACGGTTCCTCTTCAATCCGAAAAGCCCTCCGTCAGGATCATGCTGTTCGTCGCTCTGTCTGGCGACTTCGTCCCGCAGGAGCTTTATGACGAAATTATTCTTAAAGGCTATGACAGCCTTAAGACGTGGTTAGCTGAAGCTTTCCAGAGAGACGCGCTATCCACTCGCCAAATTCAAGCATGCATTAAGGAATACGCAAAATGTAGCATTTTCCTTTTTGCTGATGCAGTAGATAAAAATCTCCATTGGGTACGGCTCGTTTCCTCCAGAAGGTTAAGCAATATCACCGCGATCCGAGCTACGGCAGTCGTGGAGGAAGATCAGGTTCTTGGGAACATTTACTCTCTGAGTAAGTCAATTGATTCGTGGGATTAAGTGTTTACTTTTGGGCACCTATAGCAGTATCGTAGGACATCCGTTGTCCTTCTTGCTTCTTCAGGTGCCCTTTTTCATGGGTAGCGCATCAGGGTTTACTCTAAGTTCCTCTAAACTCCTCTAGATTCCTTTATTTGTGGTCAAAAAATTAGAGAAAAAATCCTGAATGTGCTATATTATAGTCTCGACCGGTACCTTGACATAAATCAAATATTAGGAGAAGAGACATGGGCTTTCAGGCAATCTTTGGCGGATTTTGCTACGTGGTCTATGCTGCTTTATGCTGTATTTTCTTTCTGGCCTTTTGTTTAGCCAGAGTACTGAATTCCCTGAAACATCTTTGGCAATGGGTAATTTCCTTCATCAGAAAAGCTTAGAAAAGGAGTAATGCCATGACAATTCTCTATCTGTTGGCAATTCCGCTTTGGATTTTGATGGGGTTTTTCGGATTGATCGTACTGCTGGCAATACTGCGGTCGTTCCTTCTTATCCTTTGGAAAGGTCCCAAGTGGAGTATTAATTGGTTGGGCAGGCATTTAAGCCAGACGATTAGGCCTAAAGTTAAGCTAAACTTGCGTATCGAGCTTAAAAGTGCAGGCGAAAGCATCGTAAAGGCAGTGCGTGATTTTGGTCACGGTTATGCTGATTTCTATAGTTTATTTACCTTTACTACACTGGAGGCCTTACGCAGGTTAGTGAAAAGGCGAAAGCACCGCATACTATATGTAGCAGCTGCCTTTTGTTATCCGTTTTTGACCATATTTCTTTCGGTTATGGTTCTGGCTTTAATCTGCGTTGTAACAGGAATAGCTGAGAAAAGAGTTATTTTAGCTAGTGAGCTTGTCTGGGTATTCTCGGTATTGTTCAGCGCGGGCTATCTGATCTATTTAGGCTATGAACTGGTTGCCTGGTTAGCCGGCCGGACGAAACAGCCGCCCTACCGCCCTGCGTGGATAAGCAACAGAAAAAAATATCTGCGTAAGTTTTCCTGATTCGGAGGAAACCATGAGTAAAGCTTGCTTTCGTCGTGACCTTTGGCATAAGCCAGTACAAATCGGTTCGTGGCTAGCCTACAGGTATTACCGTGAAGCGGGTGATTCGCAGAATTGCTTTGTAGCGGCAAGATCTAACATTAGTACTTGGGGAGAGGTAAAATTGGTCGTCCGACGGATTATTCTGGCCGGTACGCTTATGGGCGGAACAAGGCTGGACAACACGCGGATGTCTACTTCTCAGGCTAAAGGGATCGTGAGAGGCGTGAGATTAATTACCGGTATTGCCTGGGTAAGCCTGTTCGCCTTTCTCATGGGCCTTTTGTGTTATGTCTTTAAGGTCCCGCTCTCTGTTTTTCTAGTGCGTCTGATTGGGGGAGTTATGGTCTGGGGAACTTTTCTCGCATGCGTGATGTTCATGCTTGCCAGGCTTTTTGATTATTGGCCGGCAAAATATCGTCTTGCACAATGCGTAATCAGTCTTGGTTCGGATAACGTCTACGTGTGGGAGATATCAGACGGTGGTTTCTGGAACCTCGCGATGTCTCCTTAACATCATATTTTAGTTTCATTTCCGAAGCAGGGTCGTGCGTCGAGACCGCCTGTTCCTGCTTCGGAAGATTTTCTTAGCTTACAAACAGGTTGTTTGTAATCTGAGAAAGTTTTTTTTGGTAAATTGGTCACTTTGTCACTTTGTTAATTTGTCAATTGGTCACTTTGTCACTTTGTTAATTTGTCAATTGGTCACTTTGTCACTTTGTCACTTTGTTAATTTGTCAATTGGTCACTTTGTCACTTTGTTAATTTGTCAATTGGTCACTTTGTCACTTTGTCACTTTGTTAATTTGTCAATTGGTCACTTTGTCACTTTGTTAATTTGTCAATTGGTCAATTGGTCCGCCCGCGGACGAATTTTTTTAGTGAGTAGGCGGGTGACTGTCGCGAGGGTTCCCGACGACACCCGCAGTCCTGCAAACCCGAGCCAGGAGACTTGCTGGAGGCTTGAGAAATATACATTTGACAGAAGACACCTCTAAACAGGAAAAACTCCGGCAGGACGAGGATTGATCGTTGGGATACGCGCCAGGCAGGACCCGCGATCTCAACGCCCTGAGCGCTTCTTGTCAAATCGCTTTTTCTTCTGCATACTAAAAAGATATGAACGCTGACACACTGCGGGAACAGCTTGAACTGCAGGTAGTAGAAATGCTGAAAGCCAAACTGGACGACGGCAGTCTGACCGAAGAGCGCAGTCAAGCCATTTCCAGTTTGGTTTTGGAAAAACTCACTCCCGGGATGACTCTCGAGGAAATATTTCGGGTAGTGCCGACCCTGGATGATCAGTTTCCGGAACTTGCACCCATTATTTTGCCTCTGCTCCGTGAATATGAAACAAAAATAGTCGGAGCTGCCCGGAGTAATGTCAGTGAACTGATCCGTCAGGGTCAGTATGATGCAGCGATTAAACTAGCCGACAGCGCCGTCAAACAGGAAGTCAAACTGGTCTGGCAGGGTGGAGGTAAAGCGGATTAAGGCGGATTAAACCTCGGGGAAAGACCCAATACCGGGTTTATGAAGTATTACCTTGATGTGGTTTTGTTCCAGAAATCGCTGAAAACGCGGAGAAAAGTTAGTGCCGGTATATGTCGCCATTTGGTGACGCAGATATAAATCAGTAATCGTCCGGACATTCTGTTCATTTAACAATTGCGGCAAAGTGGCATCTTCGCGTACGACCAAAGTAACTGCATCGTAATCAACGCGCTCCTGTATCGGAAGTTCCAGGCCTGACTCTTTAGCCCATTTGGCAATTTTAGCCTTGGCATCCTCACTTTTCAAAGCCAGCCGCAGCGTGTATGATTTTGCATCTATCAAGTCTTCCGTAGCCGTGGGAGCTGCGGTTAAAAAGAAAATTTCTCCGGCGGTTAAAGCTGTGAGCACATATTGCGCCATGTGACCGACGGTTACCTCGGTACCTATAACTTTCTCAGGGTCAAATTGTTTTAGCATTAACCATTGTTTTACTATTTTGGCTGTTTGTTGTCTTTTTTCTTCCGCGATACTCTCATGATTTTGAGGCTGGATTGGCGGCCTTATATAATCAACTTTCTGGTTTACTCTGGCAAATAAATTTCCCAAGCCTGGGTCATCGCTGCGAATAGTTTTTTCTTTTTCGTCATCCATATTTACCTCGCAAGAGATTATAGTTTATTAAACCCGCCGAAAGCAAATATTTATCTTGAAGCTCGGTATCAGCGCGGCTTCTTCACAATCACACCCATATTACCTATAATACCTATAGCATCCTCTCTTAAGTTACCTAAGTTACCTAAGTGACGTAAGATACTTATGACATTATGAAATCATCACCTTATCAAAGACTCGTTTTGCCTAGTGGTGTGCGGGTGCTACTCGTTCCCATGCAGGGAGTGGATAGTGTGGCGACGGCAGTGATGGTCGGAGTAGGGAGCCGGTACGAGCGGCGGGAGATCAATGGAATATCGCATTTCCTCGAGCACATGGTCTTTAAAGGAACACAAAAGTTCCCCACTACTGACGACGTTAATTTTATCGAGCGTCTCGGCGGCATCCAAAATGCCTATACCGATATCGATGTCACTTCCTACCACAATAAAGTCTTGGCGTCTGATTGGTCAAGCGCTTTGGAAATTAACAAAGAACTGGCCCTGTTTCCCCGTCTGGAAGAGAAATATCTTGACAAAGAACGCAGTGTCATTATCGAAGAAATCAAGCGTTATGAAGATATGCCGGAGTTAAAAGTTGAAGAAGTTTTTCATCAAATGCTTTATCCCGGGACCCGGCTAGGTATGCGGATTATCGGCGATGAAAAAAGCCTTCAGTCAGTTGCCTCCCGGGAGCTTAAGCTCTACCACGACGCCTGGTACCAACCAGCCAAAATCGTCGTCGTTTTGGCCGGAAACCTGAGTGCGGGTGAAGCGCGGGAAACGCCGGAATCGTTTCAAGCGTCTCCAGCGAGCGAAGCGATCAAGCGGAAAGCATTAGCGTGGTTTGGGCATTTGGAGCAAAAGAAAACTTCTGATCTTGAAGTTGTCCGTCCCGGCCAGTCTAAACCCCAACTTTCCGTCGTCACCAAATCCGACGCCCAGCAGGCACACCTGGTCTTGGGGGTCAGGACTTTTGCCCGCGGGAGTAATGACCGGTTTGCCTGGGCGCTGTTTAATCTGATCATGGGGAGCTCCTTTACTTCGCGACTGTTTAAGGAAATCCGGGAAAAGCGCGGACTTTGCTACCATATTCACTCCGACAGCAGCAATTATGCCGAAGTCGGCTCCTGGGAAATCCATTCCGGGGTAGCGACGGACAAAGTAGGAGAAGCAACGAAAGCAATACTGGCAGAACTAGTAAAAGTGAAAAATACAGGCATTACGGAGGGAGAACTGCAAGTAGCCAAAAAAAGGTTGGCGGCAATGCTGGCTTTCAGAAGCGAAGATCCGGAATTTTTTGTCGAGTGGTACGGCCGGCAGGAAGTTTATCAAATGCCCATCATTACCACCCTCGGGTATTTAGAAAAAATCTCTCAGGTGACCCGGGAGGAGATTAATTTGCTGGCCAGCAAATACCTCAAAACTCCCAACCTCAATTTAGCCCTTGTCTGGAACAAACCCTGGGAGGAAAAATTTGCTACATGGTTGCAATTATGATGGGATAAGCTATACTGGATGTATGCCTATTCCCGCCTCGCGTGCTCATCTCTTTTGGTCTCAGAATATTCAAAAACTTGACAGTGTCCGGGACCGGCCGTATATTGTTCATCAAACCTTAGCGTTTGGAACGCTCGACGATTTGGCCTGGTTGGGTAGTCTCTATCCGGTTTCAGCCATCCGGCAGACATTCGTCAACGCGCCGATCAAGATATATTCCCGTGCCGCGTATCATTTTGCGAAAAAACTCTTGAGTATCGCAGACGACGAAGCCCCGGTTGAGCGGTATGACAAAACTTTACTTCGAGATATTGGATAAGCCCCGGCAAGATGTGTTTGCTCTTCTTGCAGCCTTTGGCGATTCCTGGACGCTGGCGGGCGGCACAGCGCTTGCCTTGCAGGTCGGGCACCGAAAATCCTATGATTTCGATCTTTTTTCTCCCCACCCTATTCCCCGCACTCAGTATCGGGCGGTATGTGACATCTTCGGACAGACTCCTGTGAAACTTGTGGATTCAAATGATCAACTCACGGTTGCCATCGCAGGTAGCGTGGAACTGACGTTTTTATATTATTGGTTTCCCCGACAATTTCCGGTGATTTCTACAAATGGTATAACGATTTCGGATTTGCGGGACATTGCAGCGGATAAAGCTATGACCCTCGGGAGACGAAACATGTGGCGTGATTATGTGGATTTGTACGTAGTGTTGTGTCAACAGTTTTTGACCATCGCTGACCTTATTCGGATAGCGTCAAAGAAATTCGGGAATGAATTTTCTCCGAAGCTGTTCCTGCAGGAGCTATGTTTTACGGAGGACATTCGGGATCGATCGCTTATGTGGGTAGGAAAAAGGGTCTCTGATGAAGAAGTCTGTGCGTACCTTGAGCATGAGGCAACCGCGTACGCAAAACAGGTGATGAAATTAGCATAAGCGTCCACCCTAATTTCCAACGAGAGCTAGTTGAGTGTTCCTTTTCCTGCAATATAGCGGAATTCTTTTTTAAGCTGCGGAAAGTTGTTTACGATAAAATTCCAATGTGTTCCCAGCGCTGCGATCTCGGTCTCCTCTGGTTCGTTTTCCTGCATAATCGGCATCATTTCTGCGGCTAGTTTGGCGGCCGCGAGCGTTTCGTCATAGCGGTCCAAAAGCATAGCGCGGGAAAATAACGCTTCTGAGTATGAATTGAGGGATCTTCGTATCGAGAAGTATGGATATTTAGGGTTTATACTGACCGAAATACCCACTCTTTTGGCCGTTTTGACAGCTTTTTCCGTAAGTCCTCTTTCGGCTACATAAGAGCTCATAAGATCATAGATTGCCCGGTTTGAACGCTCGCTATGCTCTGAGCGCATGAGTACTTTGTCTATTCCCCGCGGAATATTGCTAAAGCATGCCGCGAGAGCATAGAAATGGGGAACATCCTGGTAAAGGCGGGGATATTTATTTAATACTGCCTGAAGAAAAGGAATAGACAAATGGTGATATAGATGTGATAATTGGTACTGAAGCTTTTCATTGTTCTCGATGGCTGCGGGAAAGAGCTCATAATCAATACTGATTAAAGCTAGGGGCTTGATAACCTCGATGATCCTTTTGAGCACTTTGATTCGGTCCGGGCTATGGGCGAGACCGGATCCGCCAAAATATTCTGCCGCGTCTTTGAATTTCGCTTGGGCAAGTAAGGGAGATCGATCTTCCAGCGCAGCAATTTTGCAGGTATAGGAAGGCAGCAGTTCGTCAAATGAGCATAAAACTTCTATAGTATGAAGCCAAGAATGCTCTTCTAGTTGTAGCTTAACTAGCCGTTCTCTTTGACGTGGGTTAGTTTTTAAGGTCTCAACAGGCGGTGCCATAAGTGTTCGGGCAGGAATTGAGGCGGATTGTATACGATTTAGCGCCTAACTGTCAACTATTCGCCTAGTTGACTGCCGTCCTCTTTTTTACTATACTCACACTCTACCTATTTCGCATTAGGTTAATCTGCTGCCGCGGTGGTAATTGTCGCACCTTGACAAATACTTTTTTGGGCAGCCTTCGTACTCATAATCCCATCTCCTAAGGAGGCTTATACAATGTTCATGCAATATGAGCAGAACATCTGGTACTGTGATGTTTGTCGGCGGTCCGGCAGGGTAGCAATTCCCCTCCATGCAGGTGTTATTGAAGGATTGGGAATCGTTACGGCTGCTCACCGTAAAGCCAGACCCGGCCACTGCCAAACCGACATAGTCCATGTCATCGGACCTGAGACAAAACTAGAGGACCTGCCGGCCAACATTCCCGGTAATGTCCGTAGACTGATGCGGCAGCGCGAGAAGCAGTGAGCTTCCACCCCGCTATGGCGAGGGTAAATTTTTTCCTACACCTGGAGATCAGGGCAAAGTGAATTTGTCACCCCTTATCTTCAGGTGTTTTTTTATGTTGAGGAGGTCCAAAATTTTATCCTATAACATTTGACAAAAACCCTTAATTATGCTAACATGGTGTTTCTGATATTCGACCTATAGCCTGGGGAACTGGTGGTTTTTTCGCCCTTTGACAACCATGTGACTCTGATAACTATTATCTATGTGAAAACGACCCCTGCCCGTCGTTTTCGCCTATGTGCTAGCAATCAATCTCAAATAAAGAGGAGATAAGGAATGAAAAAGTTAAGGCTTTTTGCATTTGCATTTATCATGGTTATCGCTACACTTGCCTGCGGCAAAGGTGCTTCAACAGCTGTCTCAGCGCCGCCGCCGGCTCAACCTGTAGCCGTCCAGCCCACCAGCTCGACACTTCTCGCCGGGGAAGCTCAGCAAGGGGAAACATTGGCAGCTACTTTGGAACGTTTATGTGACTGCCAAGTGGGGGAATATGTTAACTTCGGCTACCTCTGGGTATCCGAGCAAAGACAGTTTGCAGTTTTTTTTGAAGATAAAAGTGCTTTCATCTGGGGACGCGCTGTCATTCCGCTGGATGACCTATGGGTAGGAGATCAAGTATTTATCGGCACCCGCAGCGAAATCGCAGAACTCGCGAAAAACTATGCAAACGTGACCACGATTAGCAGTGATTCCCAAATTATCGACCACCCCACCCGGAGCGGAGATGTCTTCAAGCGGTTCATCGTCTCCTCCGATTCCGGGCGGTGGTGTCTCGATTCAGCATGGGATCTTAACACAAATTGGTATTCGTGTTGAGTGCTTCATTTCTTTTATTGGTTAATTGGTCAACTTGTTAATTTGTTAATTTGTCAATTTGTCGGCTTTGTAGTATTGGTAGTATTGGTCGGATTGGTCGGATTGGTAGTATTGGTCGGATTGATATATGCTTGCGCGGTGAAGGGTGAGGCTTAGCCTCTGTTTTTTATCCCTGATCCGCGCATTTTTTTGGGTACTTCTCCCTGACAAACTCTACCGGGTGTCTGAGTTCAGCTAGCTTCTGCGGCGGATTTCGGAGCAGGATTGTTAAGGCTTCCCTAACGGGTAGTTTTCGCAGTTCGTGCATGGCCAGCGAAGAGAAATAATAGCCTGCCTCGTAAAGACTATCTTTCAGCTTACTTTCTGCCTGGAAAAGCAGGCGCAAAGTTGTCCATCCCGTCTGATTGACAGCTGACTGGTAGGTATCTATAGCTTGTTTTAGCAGGGCAAAATTTTTATTGACTACATCTTTCCGAAAATATCGATCGCCAATGCTTTGCATTTCACCTAAAACAGCTATTCTTAGCTGATCACCGATGCTTTCGTCCATTAAGCAAACGTCTCGTATCTCTGTCGTAACTGCTCCCCACATGGAAATTCCTTCGTTTAGGGCCCGGTAAACAATAAATTTTTGCGCGTCTCCTCGGGGTCCGGCCCGATTGAAGATTCTTTGTGTCGCTGCCTCCTTAAAGGAAGCAATTGGTTCATACATTTCAGGATGCTTAGTATAGATGTAAGCATGCATGTTTTCATGGAGTCCGGTGTAGACGGAGGTTTGTGCGTCGCAAAAATAGGCATTGTACTTTTCCTCATAATGAGCGCGGGTATCTCGCCAATACATAATCCGACTGGCACGGGAACCAAAAGTAGTCTCCGCCTTAATTAGCGCCAGCCGGTTAGGCAAAGTTAAAATAATTTTGGCCGGTTTGGCGATAAAGACCAAGCCGAGGTGCCTTTCCAGAAGGCAGACTTCATGGTTGGGGGACAGCGTGAACCCCATAGCCTCCAAATTGATCTTTGGCTGATCGATTGCTTCTAAACTCATGCCCGGTATTATAACAATTCTTTTCGTCGGGGTAAAATCTTAAGGGTTAGGCAGTAGCATTGACACAAGAATTACTTAAGCAGTATACTGCTGCCCATGACCACTACTGAACAATTGAAGCTGATTCGCCAGCCGGCGATCCTCGGATTCTCTGATCGGAATTACGATGGCATTATATGGCCCCAAGCTGAAATCCGGCCGAATCCGCCAACTGGCGGAGAAGACGGATTAAAATCCTCTGACAGGACATTTCTCAAGCTGTGGGATCATCTATTCTCTTTACGCCAAATTCCCGATTTAAGCGTACATCTTGGTGCGACTTATCAAAATCACCGGCCGCCGATCAGCGAAACCGCCGCTGAAGTCCGGGGAGCCCGTTTCCTCCCCAACGGTGAAGCAGTGTTTGCCGGGCCGGTGGGCTTTGATACTTTGGTTGTGATTAGCGGTTTCGAGCGCGGGGTCTATGTAGCCCGTTTGTCTTATGGCGATTTCGGCTCCGGCGAAGTCAAAGATATTATCGGCCGGGCGGATAAACCCGGGGCTGAGCTCACGGCGCATTTCTTCGGTGCCTGTCCCTTGGCAGGTCTGGAGACTGCCAAGCTGCGGGCAGATTATAAAAAACAGATCTGGTTGCCGTTTCTCCGGCACAGCCTAGGTGCGCCCCACCTGAAGCTGGCTACCCACTGGAATCCGGTAAAAGAAGGGTTTTTATGGCTGGCGGTGCGGCCGCAGGCCGGTCAAGTCCCCGAAATCTTTCTCGGCCCCTGGCACTAGGATACCCGGCAAGTGACGGGTCAATCCGACCTATTTGACCTATTTTAAGTTAGCGGGTGACTGTCGCGGGAGTTATTAAAGTGACGAGAGCGAAAGGAATCATTTTGCAGACAACTGCGCGTTGGCCCACGTCTATGGGGGTTAAGCTATCAGATGCCAACGCGCACTTAGCGAGGAACGGGATAATCTTTTTAGTCAAGGTAGCCATCACCGAGCGGGTCTCTGCACAAATGCATTCCTGAAGCTCTCGGCCACGGCTCGGGATACGCGATAGGCAGGATCCTCTCCCCAAAAAAAAGGCACCCGGGGGAAAGAAAGTCTTTCCGCAGCCGCGGATGCCTGGTTGACAGTTAAACGAGACGCTAGGAAAACAGTAGAAAAGGCGCTGAGTCCGAGGTGGCAGGTAACATCTTTTTAACTCTCCAGCCCTGCTTTCGGCATTCTCGAATAAACCTTGGCAATATTCTCGCTTTTGTGGTGTCACTCACAAATGGGAATATATGGTAGTAAATTTTCACGGAGCCACCCGGTTTAAAGTCCGCTTCAAGCTTTTTAGTTACTATTTCTCGAAGTTGTTTCAGCAATTTATTATCGTCAGCCATAAAGCTATCAGTTAGTTCTTGTTTACTGATTACTATCGTTGCAGTCATTCTAGCCTCCACAAACTTAGATGATTTTCTTCTTTTTCTTACTCAACCGTCAGGAAAACCTCAGATAGTCTCCGTCGCGTTGGTCATACATCACTTCTACCGTCCATTTCTTCTTTCGGTAGTCAGCCAGGAGTCGGTTAAGAAGAGCGGGCTTAAATGTTCCGCTGCCAAACAATTCTCGTATGTAAGTCAAGTCAATTGCTACGTATGAACCTGAGTGGTACCTCTCTTTTAGGATTGTATTAATTCTTACCTCGACTTGTTCCAGTATTTGTCGGTCTTTTGACCATAATTTACTGGCTTGCGTTTTACTAATCGCTGTCATTTCTAGCCTCCTCAAGCTAAAGTTTATTTTCTTTTTTGTTTTACTCAACCGTCAGGAAAACCTCAGATAGTCTCCGTCGCGTTGATCCTCCACCACTTCAACCGTCCATTCTTTCTTTCGGTAGTCAGCCAGGAGTCGGTTAAGAAGAGCGGGCTTAATTGTCTCGCTATTTAACCAACTTTTTATTTCAGCTAAGGTAATTACAACGTAAGTACTTGGTCGATCTAGTTGGTAATTTTCGTTTAGACGGTTATTTATCACTAACTCAAGATAGTCCAGTTGTCGTTCGTCTTTTGTCGAAAATTTTCCGACTTGATTTCTACTGATCGCTGGCATTTTTGCCTCCTCAAGCTAAGATTATTTTCTTACCCGATGCCGAGTTCAGCTTTGGCTTTCACAATTTCCTCCGGATCGCCGGTAGCCTTCTCCGGGTTATCGGTGAGCTTGCAGCTCTTTTTCACTCGACCGTCAGGAAAGATTACCTCCACGAGTTTCATCACGTAGTCGGGAGATTTATATCCGGACGTTTGTGAGAAATATTCAGGGTCGTTAGTCAGAAAGGTACCAATTCCAAAGGTTGGCTGGGTTCTGTTCTCTGCATATTCTGTCAGCTGTACCGGTTTCCAGAGACCCAGTCCGTTGCTGTAGATAATGCCCTTGGTGCGGGGGTCAATACCGAGATTTCGATAATGCCGGACAAAAAGATCGGTATTGGCATATTCGTCTCCGGAGTCCGGACGCGGGCCGGTAAAGCGGGAGGCAAATTCGTAGTAAAAATCTTTCAGGAAAGCTTGGTTGGTATAGGTATCGGTTAAGACATATCCGGGATTGTCCGGAAAGACCTTCAGCCAGGCTTCCATCGACCTGATGTTGGCTTCCCTGTAGCCATAGAGAGCGGCATGAAATTGAATCCAGGCGTGATCCTGCGTTCCCATCGGTGTGAGGTCAAGCTCGTAGGCCAGTTGGATGTCGCTGGTACCGAGGAGCACTCCGCCTTTTTGTTTTAGACCGCCGATCTCGCGGGCAATTTCCAGCACCCGTTTATGCATCCAGCCATAAGCCCGCCGGCGCAAACCGAATTCTGCCACCGGCACATAATGTTTTCGCCAAACATGCCACTTCATCTTAACTTCATTTTCCCAGTCTTTATCCGGCTGGATATCCAACATTTGGTTCTTGAGTTCGTTAACCAGCGGCATCAGTCGGTAAGGCCAATGGATCGCGCGCCAGAAAGGAATTATTTCGGTAGTAATCGTCGGATAACCGTCTTGCTCGCCGATCACTATTTCGTCCGGATCAAATCGGTAGTGACCAAAGAAATCGTCAATGAACTGCGGTTTGATCCACGGCGCCCGTGCTTTGTAAAATTCCGCCAAACCGGGTGAAGTTGTCAGATTCATCATCGCCCTTACTTGTTCACGGAGAGCATCCACAAAGCCTCGCGGGAAATCAATATTCGGCGTACGGAAAATAAATTGGTATCGGGCTTTAAAATCCTGATAGAGCGTCCAAATCGCGAAAGCGGTAGACATCTCGTACGAATCTGTTTCACCCTTCTGGGTGAGAATTGCTTCGTCAGCAAATCTTTTGCTCATCCTAACCTCCATTTATTATTCCAGTATAGTTAATTTCAGTATAGAAGGATGCGATCCTTCTATTATTTCGTCTCGTTTATGTCAAAGAGCTTGTATAGCTGCGTCATTCTACTATACTCAGGTTTTCTTGTCTAATTGATGGAAGCGGATAGCTGAAATCCGGCGAAGACGGATAGCTGAAATCCGGCGAAGACGGATAGCTGAAATCCGGCGAAGACGGATTGAAAATATTAACTTACCCTGTTAGGATAAAAGCATGGAACGTACGGTAGTTCTCATCAAACCCGACGGGATGGAAAAGAACATTACTGGCGAGATTATTCGCCGTTTTGAGCAGGCCGGGCTGAGGCTGGCGGGTCTTAAGCTGGTGCGCTTAACGCAGGAAATTCTCGACCAGTGGTATGCCCACCACCGCGACAAACCTTTTTTCCCCGACCTTTGCCGGCAGATGATGAGTACGCCGGTGGTGGCGATGGTGCTGGCAGGGGAGGGAGCCATTCAAAAAGCTTTTGACCTCTGCGGCCCGACTGATCCGGCCGACGCTACCCCGGGGACCATCCGCCGCGATTTCGGCGAATCTAAGCCCAAAAACGTCGTCCACCGCTCCGACTCCGCCGAGGCCGCCCAAAGGGAAATCAAGCTCCTCTTCCAGCCGGAAGAGATGTATTTCTAAAGCTCCATCATCACTCCGCGGTTGATATATTGTTTGATAAGCGACTGATAGGGGATATTCAGCGCGTTCGCCCTTTCCTTTACCCGATTAATCAGATATACCGGAATGCGGATGGAAATAGCGCGCGTGGTGGGTTTGAGATTGGGAAAACTTACCGGTTCAAAGTCGGATGGTTCATAATACTGAGATAAATCCAGTTTTCCCCAAAAATCTCGCTCTGCGTCTTCATTTTTGAATTTGGGAATCTTAAGCTTTTTTTTCATATAAAGTAGCCTCCTTTTTATTAATACATCGGGCCGAGATGATTCGTACATTGCCCCCCCGAAAAGTAAAAACAATGTACAGCAATTTCTTTTTTTTGCTTTGTCCTAACAGTATAAAGCGTTCTTCGAGCCTGGAATGTAATACATCCCGAGAGATGACTTTTCGTTTATCGCCGAAGGCTTCTTCCGCCTCCTGGTCCCCGACGCCGTGTTTCTTCAGGTTTTTACCGCTGTTTCCTTTATCCCAGACAAAAACGGCCGGTTTTGGCAGGGTGATCATGTATATACTGTATTATACACTTTGGCAGTTGTCTGTCAAGCGCCCCTAAAGGTGTCACCCCGTAAGGTGGTTACTTAACCTCCTTTAACTTCCTCTAAATTCCTTTATATTCCTCTACTTTTTTAGCGTATTTTGAGCTTGCTCTGAACTCGGGCCTTTTCTACCTGATAAAATTGTTGGTCTCGGTTAAGTTTGTCCTCCAAAGATTCCACCAGCCGTCTCAGGTGCCAGTCGGTTTTATTAATCAGCTCAATAAAGACTTCGTAAGTCAGGTCGCGCGCCCGCAGGTTGTCCACCGGCGGATAGAGGAATTTAAAGGACTTTAAGGGATACGACTTGGTAGCTATTTGACTTTGAGTGTCAGGCGTTGCGAGAGCAGTATAAATGTACTTTGGTTGATCTTCTTTTTTAGGGGAGATAGGTCGGGAAATCATGGTTCGCTTGAGCGCTTCGTGCCAGTCAGTCAGGTTGATACTCAGACTCGTGAGGTTTGATCCGGCCAATGATGCTAATAATCCGTCCTGTCGTGAACGCTCAAGATCGCCTTTGACTTCGTGTAGACTGGCATAGGAATAACCTAAAAAATCCAGATATTGTGTGGTAGTCGGTCTGCTGTAACCTTCTTCAATATTGGCTACCGTGGATCGGGCAGCATCATCGAGCTGGGTCTTTAGGCGATATAGGGATTTAGGTAAAACATCAGTAAAACGACGTACCAAGACTCGCAGGAGACAGGCGTTTGACCAGGCGACAAGATGAATATAGCCATTGGGTGTCCGGGAGATACGGGAGCGCTGTTGGGGTTTTTGGGTCTCTTTAAGCTCGCGAAAGGTTTTATTAATCAACTCCTGGACCACATTATCGGTCATAGTCTGAGTTTAAAATACTCTCTTCGGCTTGCAAAGCCCCAATTTCCTTTAAATTCCTCTATTTTTTGACACCGGTTCGCTTTTTGTGTTATATAGTAGAGACAGATTTGATCAATAAAAGAGGAAGCAAATCTAGACAACCTTAGGCGCGGGGAGGCGTGTTTTTTCTGAGACCGCCACGCCCTTTGCTCGTTAATTTAGGATACCCGGATGGAGAGAGGCTTGGCGGACACGAAGAAACAAATATGCCGACCTCAGCGCCCTGAGAAAGATAAGCGTACTTTGACAGCACATTTTTGGGAAACCGACGCAGAACTGCGTACATATGCGATCCTGCGTGGGTTTCCCAGAGAGAAAAAATAGGGGGAAATGGCACGACCTTTCGGGCACAGGCCGGAAGGATTTAGCGGTACAAAATTTACCGGTAAAGCTCCGTATTCACACCATCGCATCTGCCTATGCTAGGAGAAAGATCAATGAAATGCGGAAGCTGCCACGCCGCAGTTGAGGGCCGACCTGAAATTTGCCCCAACTGCAATAAACCAACTAGGCCTGTCCGTCAATACGCTCACGCTCAAGTCTGTAGCAAGTGTGGGAGCGTGATCGTTGACGAAGCACGGGGTTGCCCTGATCCTTACTGCTTACACTTTCATTCCAGTGAGGCTGTCAGGATGATGACCCTGCGGATCGCGTAACTTCTTAGCGCCTGTGCCGCCAAGTTTTATCTCTCTCTGGGATGGGAGCGGAAAATGAATTTGATCGCAGAAGTGCCTTACCAATAGCACGCTTGCCCTTCCTGCCGATCTGTTTTTCTTTTTCCGCTCCCCCCATTTTTTTCCCCGCCATATCGAATCTCCTTTAACCTCCTTTAACATCCTCTAATTTCCTCTAAGAGAGAAAAATATTTTCCACAAAAAAAGCCCGCTCGAGTTTAGATTACAAAACCCTCACGGGCTCACGGCTGTCTTGCAGGTTATAGTTACGGATTGTAGTTATTTGACGTGCTGCTCCTCGACGTACTTCTCCAGGGCTGTCGGGTCAAACGAAGTGATCAGGAACATTTGTTCTGTCTCTTCGACCCAGCCTACAATCAGAGGATCTCGACGAACCAGATTTCGGGCAGATGCACCGTGTTCAATTTTCCAGTTGGCCGGGGCTTCAGCAATGACCAAAACTTGGTCAAAGAGATCTGAAGCAAGCGCTTTTTTTACCACATACCTGGCACTCTTTGGCATAATACCCCGGAAATCAGCAGTTATGGCTACGTCGTCATCCTCGTATTCGGTGTGCGAAAGAGCGATGAGATAGCCAATAACTTCGGCGTACTGCCTGATGATTGGCGCCGGCAAAACAGATAGGTCAACGTAGGAATTGATGCTATCTGCGGCACAGACAGATATAGTGAATTCGTTGTTGTCCAGGCCCAAAACGATGAAAGCAGGAAGTTGGGTAACCTTATTTCGCCAGCCGAGAAAAGTGTAGTCCAGTTCCGGATACCCTTTTTTGGCCATAACGGCACGCGTTTTCAGCCTTGCGACCCATAGCTCGGCCGCATCTTTTTCTTCGTCGAAGGACTCGAAACCATAAAAACTATCTTCGTTAAGGCGATTGATTCTGTTCAGCTCGTTCTTGGCCCTGGCCAATTCCTCTTTCAGGCGATCTCCTTCAGGAACGCGAACAACCATTCGTGCGAAAACATTTTCCATCGTAGCAGTCTGAGATTTTTTAGGAGGCATAGCATACTCCTTATGTAAAGGTGCAAGACAGCAGCCCGGATTATAGCACAGATAGGAAGTCGCCGGTTGCTTTTTCAGGGAAGATTAGAAAACATTATTTAATTACCTTTAAAGGTGTCAACCAGCAAAGTAGTTACTTAACCTCCTCTAATTTCCTTTATATCCCATAATTTTACTTTATCTCTCGGCATTGCTATAATCCAACTGGAAATGAGTTCTGAGGCTGATTATTGATAAGTAATTTGGCACATTTACAACTCCGAAAGACAGGTTATCGCGTAATCTTCTTTGCTTAGACACCAGGAAATCCGTTTACTAAAGCAGAGAATACAAATTCCGACAGGAGGCAGAACATGTTTAAGAAGTATCTTTTGGCGACAGCAGATGATGCGGCATCTAAAGGTTTTATCATTGGCCTATTCCCGCTACTCATACCTGGATTTATACTACTGCTGGTGGCAGGAGTAGCGCTATTGCTATCCACACCCGAAATGACACAATTGTCACTAGGATTAAGTAAAGGGGGTGTTAGCTTAGGGTGTGCATCAATACCCATGGGTATTGTTTTGGCTATTATCACGTCATGCTACCGTCAGAAGTATATAGCCCACGTTGACGATTATTCTGATTCTAGCCGATTTCTTTGGAAGACGCTGCTTAAAGTAAAAGATGGTCGGGTTGTGGACTTCGGGACATTTGTTTGGGGGAAAGACGGCGTACACTTAGTTGGGTTGCCGAGGGTTTATGACGGAGAATTTTCAACTTCTACCTGTATTGAGCGTCAGGTCGGCAAAGTCAAGGTTTCCGTGAACGTTACCTTAAGTGCGTATGTTCCCGACATTAAAGCGACCAAAGAGGCTCTTAAATACGGTTTTATGCCTCAGGAAATCTATGGTGTTGTCGTGCTGGGCGGTTATGCTAGTGTCAATGACTGGCTTGCCGGAACTTTCAAAAACCTGGCCGAGTTAAACTGGGCTGTGCAGCAAGTATTGGAGAAATATAGCTATAGACAGCCCTATGAGTTAACTGAGGCTGTTCAGCAGGCGTTACAGGATCTATCTTTTACCCGGGAGTTGAGCAACATCTCACGGATTGAGGCTACAGTCTCGGTTGATTCTGGCAGCTTTGTGGCCATGGCAACTTATTAGCTTCCGGAGGATCAAACATTTCAATAAGGCGTCTTGTTAACGGGTCAAACGGGCAGAGCGTGGTGATCACTACGCTCTTGTTCTCAGACTCACCAGACGCCTTTTTTATTACTAAAAACCTTTAGTTTTTAATCTCCTTTAGTCTCCTTTATATCCCATAATTTTACTTCCCATCCGGGTATTGCTATAATATAGCTCGAAATTAGTTCTGAGGCTGATTATTGATAAGTAATTTGGCACCTTAAAACTCCGAAAACAAAACACATCTATTTCCCCAAGGAGGCAGAAATGCAGAAGGAATCTGTTTGGAAAACGTATTTAATGGCCACCGCCGATATGCCGTTTTTTAGTGGTCTTGGCATCGGTATGTTGGCGCTACTTATTCCCGGAATTATCCTATTCTATCTGGGATGGGGTAATTCATTAGAGGTGGTAACCGCTGTAGGAATAGGTTTGCTGGTGACCGCACTCTTCGCGGGGATCATGTTGGCCTTTCTTACGTGGTATGAGCGTCATCAATATATCACCCACATAGACGATTTCAGAGGTCTTACTTCTCCAAAGATACTGCTAAAAGTGATAAACGGTAAAGTGGTAGAGTGGGGGAAATTTGTTTGGGGAAAAGAAGGTGTATGCCCGGTCAAGCTGCCATCCGTCAGGCATGGAGAGTTTTCCGTTTCCACTCGCCTGGAATATATGATCGACACTGATCTCGTTTCCGTGCCGGTTGAGTTGACGGCGTATATTTCTGAAAAAGCAGTAACCTCAGAGGCCACGGAAGACGGTTTCATACCGCAGGAGCTTTTTAACCATGTCGTCCTACCCGGCTATCAAAGCGTCGGGGCTTGGTTAGCCGGAACCTTTAAGTGGGTTGCCGAAAGAAATTCTGCTCTAAAGCGGGCCTTAAGCACTCCAAGTAGTAAAGGTTCCTATATTTTCGGGCAGAAGGTTCGCCAAGCGTTACGGGGTCTTCCTTTTGCCAACAAACTGAGCAACATCACCCGGATTATAGCTATAGCCACGGTGAACGATGATGCCATTGGGGCTGTTTACGATTATAGTGGTTAGCTTTCGGAGTAATAAAGTATCGAGAGGCGCCTGATTTTTTGTTTCAAACAGAAATTCTGACCCGTCAGGCGCCTTATTTTTTTACGAAAAAAAGCCCACCAGATTCTCTTATTCATATATTCGTACAGATTCGTTTTTCGTTGATACTAGAGGATAATCTTCAGCGTCCTTAAGGCGGGTAACAGTACTTCAAAAGGCAGACCGATGACGTTGGTATAGCTGCCGTCGATTTTAGTAACTAAGTCCCAGGGAGTTTCATTCAGGGTATAGCCGGCAGCAAAACGGGAAAAGTCATAGCGGGTGAGGTAGCTTTCCAGTTCTGCGGCCGGAAGTTTGCGCAAAGTTACTTTGGTCGCGACGGTCTTTTCCCAGATTTTTTTCACCCGGTTTTGTTCCCAGAGGACGAGTTTGACGGCGGTCGTAAACAGGTGGGTTCTACCCATCAGGCTTTTCAGCATGACCTTGGCCTGTTCGCGGTTGCGGGATTTACCAAAAGCCCTTTTGCCGAGTATGGCCATGGAATCCGCGCCAATCACGAGTGTCGGCCGGTCTTCCGCCAGGTGGTAGACCCGCGGATTGCCGGTTACTTCGCTGGCTTTGGCAGCAGCCCGTTTCTCCAGTGTTTTGATTAGGTTTCGCTCGGTAATCAGGTCCTCGTCCAGCCTCGCGACAGCCACGCGGAACCTTAGCCCCAGTTTTTCAAGTAAAGTGCGGCGTCCCAGTGACTGTGAAGCGAGTACGACATCAGGCAGAGGAGGCAGTGGGGGAGGCTGATTCCTGGGATTACCGGAAAGCTTCATTGGCCTATTATAGCGCAAATTCTCCTTAAAAACTAGGGGAAATCATACGGTTCAGGCAATAAACGGGTTAAAAACCTTCTTCAAGTAGAGAAATTCTATTCTACCCGAAATTCCCCGAAAGTCAACTGTTTTCCCTGTCCCACCGCCCTTTTTCCGTTGTATAATTACTCTTGGGTTGATATAGCCAACTACCTAAGTTAGAATTATCTCAAAACCGCCCGATTGATTATCTTAGGTCCGGCAGTATAGTTACATTAGGAGGTGAATAAGCATGGCAGGAGAAACATGGGAAAAATTATCCGAGGAAGAAAAAGAAGGCCAAATATTTAGCCAATTAACCCTGATTGATTTACAACATGCCGATCCCTCTTTTTATGCTTGGTATCAAGAAACTAAGGGTAAAACAACCGATGCTGCAGATGAAATGAGGTTAGATGCACAGATGGTTCAGAAGATCGTTCAGCTTAGACAGGAAGGTAGGATGTTGCTTCGTGATGAGCTTGAACTAAGGGCAAAATCCATGATTAGTTTGGATTCTGATGCGATGCGAAAAGCCTTTCAGGATTTCGCACAGGACATAAGTCAACCCCCACAACCATAAGGTTGCCACTGGTTAATACTTCTTCCTCTTTTGGTCGGGGATCGCGGACTCGAACCGCGGACCTCTCGGTCCCGAACCGAGCGTTCTACCAACTGAACTAATCCCCGTTACGGCAAGTGCAGGCGGGCCGAACGAAGCGCCGCGTCAAACGCGGCTGGCACGTTTGACGTGCCGCGCTACCAACTGCGCTATACCCCGGCCAAATTTTCTCAGGGCGAACCGAACTCCGCCAGCTGGCGGATGAACTACATCCCGTCAAAAGCATTTTAGCACGAAAGTGGTAAAATAAACGTAAGTAACTTAAGACACTTAAGCAACTTAAGTTACCTAAGTAAATGAATCTGCCCAAACACAAATACCTCCTGACTTACCGCTATAGTGAGATTATCTATGATTTGACAACAGAATTCTGCCAGCACTACGTTTCTGACTATCGTCAGAAACGCACTCGCGAGCAAATGGAGCAGGCAGCCCGTTCCGGAAAACAGAATATCATTGAGGGAGTGGGGCAGGGTAGGACGAGTAAAAAGGGAGAAATAAAGCTTTTAGGAGTGGCAAAAGCATCGTTAGAGGAGCTGTTGGCAGATTATGAGGATTTTCTGCGGACAAGAAATATGGAAATTTTTCCTAAAATCTACCCTAAAATTACGTTTTTTAGGCAGACTGCATTCCGTTTAAGTGACTTAAGAAACTTAAGTGACTTAGGTTACTTAAAAGAGAAGCCAAAATTACCGAGTGACCCGCAGGATGCCGCCAACTTTCTTCTGACTCTCTGCCACCAGGTAACGTATCTTCTCGACCGACAAATCCAAAAAGCTGAAGCTGATTTTGTCGAAAAAGGCGGTTATACGGAGAATTTGTTTAAAAAGCGCCTCTCGCGTAGAATATAGAAGCTCCCGTAGTTTAATGGACAGAACGGACCCGTCCTAAGGGTTTAATAGCAGTTCGACTCTGCTCGGGAGCGCAGGTGGAGGCCTGCCCCGTACTACCGCTCTTGCGACGCAAAGCTGTAAGCTTTGGGAGCAAGGAAGGTCAGTACTGGGGTTCGATTCCTCCCAGCGGCGCAAAACCTTTGACAAACCCTATAGTGCATGTTAGACTCAGCTTTTCGGAACGTTCCAAATAGTAGTGTACCTTGAAAAGACGAGAGAAAACGGCTATACCCTTCTTACTCGATCCGCCAACTGGCGGATCAGTCTAGAAGTGGTTATACCGATTTCATTTCCGAATGAAAGAGGTATGAATCCTCCTATCTTTCCCGTAAGTAGCGCCTTGGATATCACAATTCTTGGTACTCGGCGCGCTACTTATGGTGACTGACAAACTTGAAAACGGAGGTGTGATTATGACTCGTAAGGAAGAAGCTGGGGTTGCGGCAAAGAAATTGCTTGGGTATCTTCGTGAGGGTATTACTGAATCCGAGACCGTCTTCAACGCTCTTCGCGAGGAACTTAGAAAAGGTGGTCTAACCCCAAAGGATATCGGAACCAGTGAGAAGGAACTCAAGAGGCTGCAGATCAGGTACTGCAAGATCGCGGCCAAGGAATATCTCGTGTCTCTTCGTAAAGGAATCAGTGAGTATGCTAGTTACCTCGATCTTCTTCGCTTTGAGCTTGAGCGGGGTGGTCTGACCCTGAGGCATATCGGAACCAGCGAAAGGGAACTCGAGAGGCTGCGGATCAAGGGCTGCAAGCTTGCGGCCAAGGAATATCTCGCGTCTCTTCGCAAGGGAAACCTTACTCCGTATAGTAGATTCCTTGATTATATTCATCTTCGCAGGGAGCTTGAGGAGGGAGGTTTAACTCCTACTGACATCGGAACCAGTGAAAGCGAGCTCAAGGAACTTAAAGACAGAAAATAGCCAATCTCAATCTCGTTCTTACCCACGCCCTCCACGGGAATTGTCAATCATGACACTCGAGGAGGGCTTTTTTGTGGGTAAAAGTGTAAAGGGTTTACTGTGCAGTGTTTTGCGCGAAGCTAATCAGCCTGACTTTCGTCGATCTAAGCTTCTTGTCGTATATGTATTTCTAACGCTCTGCGTAGGGCAGGAGAGAGGCCCGGTTCTCCGGTTATGATTTGATCGACCGGAGGTGTGTCTATATCGTATGAACCGTCAAAGTGAAATTTTGATGTAGAAGCATTATCTACTACCGCTTCATTGGTATTGCCGTACAACCGTCTTTGTCTTTTCTCCGGGCATTGATTAAGTTCGCAGGGATATTCATCACAAGCCGGTCCCTGACCACAACTTGATATCCTTGGCATTTCATTGGTCTCAACGGTCCAAAGTCCTGACATAATAGGGATTATTATAGCGCTCTGTTTCGGATTTGCAAGGAGAGAGAAATTGGCCTCTTTACTTGAGGTTTACCGCGTACAGATTATTCACCGCGGAAGTCCCGGGATTCAGGTTGGTGAGAATGATGATTTTGCTGTTATTGGTCCAGGGAGCGGCGAAACCGGCGCCAAATGGTCCGGCATAAAGCGTGCGGCGGTTGGCGCCATCAAAATCCATGATGTCAATTTTATCCTTTTGAATTATTAAGAGATGTTTTGATGTAGGAAGCCAACTGAGTAAAGGTAGGGTCTTGGTCTCTCCCAAATTATAATTCCGATCTTCTTTCACGTCATAAATATAGAAATATCCGGGCTTAATTTCCCTGGTTTCCGCAGTAGAGTTTGATCCGATAGGAGGCAGATTGAGAGCTTGAGAGAGGGTAGCCGCGGCCGTGGCTTCATACATCACTTTCGTCTCATCCGGAGCAAAGGTTAGAAGGCGCGCTGAAGCGGTAGCGAGAGCCACAAATTCCTGGGGAAAACTTACCAGCTTTTCCTTTTCGTGCAATTTAATTTGTTCCTTCCAGTCGGTCTCGAGAGTACTTAAGCTGCTCACGGGTTTGGGCGAGTCGTTAAATTTATCCGCATCATAAACCTGACAGTTTGATCCGCCAACTGGCGGGGTGGCCCCGAGACACATTAAAACTTGTTTGGAGTCAGGTGACCAACTAAGTTGTACTTTGTTATAGTTAGTGAGACTTAGATTAGTGATTTGCCGGGCGTCACGGTTCAGGCCTAACGGCTTATCAATCAGGTCCAGGATCCAGATTCCCGGCTTAAAAAGGGTAGTGCCGTTGCCGGTAGTTTTGGCAGGAGGGACTAAGTAGGCGAGTTTACTGCCGTCAGGCGAAAGTACCGGTATGATAGCTCCGCCGGAAGTAATCGCGGAAAGAGATGGATTGGCAGGTATGAGTAACGCCTCAGCCTTGCTGACCACTTCTCCCTGCACGCGGAGTTTTTTTTCCCAGGTTTGGAAGCCTTCCTTGGCCACCGCGATGTTGTACCAGCCGGGAGAGAGCGTGAGGGTGGTAGGTGTCGCGCTTTTGACGATATCATTCACCAGAATTTGGCCGCCGCTTGGTTCAGAAGAGACCACGAGTAATCCGGTTGATTTAACGGACTTTTTTTGGAAATCCAGGCGATACCCGCGGCCATAAGCAATGATGACACCGGCTACCGCTAAAATCAAACATACAGTAACAATCGGTATCAAAGTAGAACGGATTTTGCTTAACCCCATGGCGGTATTATAGCGTTAAATGTGCTAAAATGAAAGTAAATTAGTTAAATTTATCCTGAGCGAAGCCAAGTCAGACTTGGCGAAGTCGAAGGGTTGGTTGGATTTTGAGCTTGATTTGACCTTTGGATTTTGTTTTTTTGGATTTCCGTAACTATGTTTACTAAAAGGCTTGGTATTGACCTCGGTACGGCCAACAGCTTGGTCTGGCTCGCTGCCCCGGCACAACGCTTCCCCCGCCGTGGCGGGGAGCGCGTTTGCGGGGCTGGCGCTCGTTCGAAAAATAAAGTTTATGTTTACTAAAAGGCTTGGTATTGACCTCGGTACGGCCAACAGCTTGGTCTGGCTCGCTGGCACCGGTGTGGTGTTGGATGAGCCTACGGTGGTAGCGGTCACGGTTGATGACGGCCGGGTGGTAGCTGTGGGCAACGAGGCTAAGGAGATGCTTGGCCGTACGCCCGGCAACATCATCGCCAGCCGTCCTATGCGTGACGGCGTGATTGCGGACTATCGGATTACTGAGGCTATGCTCGCGTACTTTCTTGACCGCGTCGTAGGACGGAACCGGATTTTTAAGCCCGAAGTAATGATTTGTATTCCTACTGGTGCGACGCAGGTAGAAAGAAGAGCGGTTCTGGATGCGACGCTGTCGGCCGGAGCCCGGATTGCCTACCTTTTGGAAGAGCCGCTGGCGGCGGCAATTGGCGCCAAAATCCCCATCGCCCAGGCTTCCGGCAACATGATTGTCGACATCGGCGGCGGTTCTACGGAAGCGGCGATTATTTCCCTGGGCGGCGTGGTGGTGCATCGGGGAGCCCGGATTGCCGGCAACAAACTGGATGAAGCGATTGCCAACTCAATTAAGCGTAAACACAATTTGATTATCGGAGAACGGATGGCAGAGACGATCAAAATTACGATCGGGGATGCGCTGGGGAAACAGCCGTCGGCAGGGCAGAAAGCTGACAGCACTTCTACCATCGAGGTTCGCGGCCGCGACGCGATTTCGGGACTGCCGCGTATGATTGTGCTGACCTCAGTGGATATTTACGAGGCAATTGCCCCGGTACTCGTGCAAATCATCAACACGATTAAAGGCGTTTTGGAAGAAGCACCGCCGGAGTTGGCGGCAGATATCATTGACAAAGGGATTGTCATGGCGGGAGGAACCAGTCTTTTAAAAAATTTTGACAAGCTCATCACCCAGGAGACCGGTGTACCGGCGCACGTGGCCGACGAACCGCTGCTCTGTGTGGTTCGGGGTACGGGAGTGGCGATTGAAAATATCGAGTTGTATAAAAGAAGTATTAGTCGAAAATAAGGCTTATAGTGAGTAGGGACTCTATTTTCAGAGTAAAATTTGCCCTTTTTTGCTCATTTTATGTCCTTGACTTATAGTTTTATATTTCAAATCTCAAATCTCAAATCTCAAATTGATTAAGCTACGATATTTAGTGTTCAAAAAATTTCTAACGCTTAATAATTAGTTTTAGTCATATCCTTTATTATTAACTATGAGATTAAAATCGCAAAAAATCCTCGAAATTAAGCTTACTGCTTCTTCCAAACAGGACATCTTAGAGTATCTGCGAAAGTATCTTTCGCAAAGACCCAAATCCTTCCCAAAATTGCTCCTTAAACCACTGCTGATCGTAACCCCCAACCCCGAGCAAATCGTCTTCGCCCGGCAAAATCCCCGCTTTGACTGTTTACTTAATCAGGCCGACGTAGCACTCCCGGACGGGGTCGGTATCGTCTGGGCAAACAGATTCCTTAATCAAAAAACAAAGATCCAGAGAATCCCGGGGATAGAGTTCATGCAGGACCTGGTAAAACTGGCCGCAGAACAGGGCCATCAGATAGGACTTATCGGCGGAAGGGGAGGTTTAGCACTCGAAGCGCTTGAGTGCCTACAGCGTAAGCACCCGGGGCTCGTGGGATGGGCTGAGGACGGACCGGAGCTCGAATTTGAAAGCGAGGGGCCCAATCAACAATATAACAATATAACAATAAAACAATGCGGAAAAGATAATACAGAACACTATTTCCTACAGGTTGCAGAGAAAATACTGAGGACCAGTACGCGCTTGGTTTTCGTCGGCCTGGGCGCGCCGAAGCAGGAATTTTTCTGCGAAAAATTAGCATCTAGCATCCAGCATTTAGCAGATAGCAAGACTCAAACGCTAAACGCTAAAAGCTATCCGTTATCCGCTGTTTCTCCACTCGTGCTGATGAGCGTCGGCGGCTCGTTCGACATGCTCGCCGGCCGGATTAAACGGGCGCCCTTATTCCTGCGTCAAATCGGCTTAGAGTGGCTCTGGCGGCTGGTACGACAGCCCTGGAGACTACACAGGCAGATTGCGCTTGTCAAGTTCATCTTCTTTGTACTGCTGGAGAGACTTCGTTAAAGGTGTCACCCTGCAAGGGGAGATTTCCGGATTTCTTTTGAATTTGAAACGCGGGGATGGCGGCAAAGATTAATCCGCCTTCGCCCCGCCTAAGGCGGGGCTTCGGCCGGATTTCAGCTTAGGGCCATGTAAGGCCATTGTGATTCCAATCAGAGAATCCGAGGTTCGCCAGCTGGCGAATCAGCCCTCGGAGCTTCAATTATCGTCCCAGTCCCGGGTCGGATAGGTTATACCGAAGTGTTCGGTCATCACGATCAGAATCTCTCGTATATTATTGGTCAGTTCGTAGGGGAAGTCTTCCTTTTGCGCCGATAACTGTCTACCTTCCCAGTCGCTTATCATATGTGAGCAAAGGTCAAATAGTATTCTGCTGCCTGGAGGTTGGTCTGCCAGTTCGATCCGTACAGCATGCCGTCGGTAGTAATCTCCCTCGGAGGAAGCTCTTACATGTGCCAGTTCGCGCAGACGCAGCGCTACCTTTTTGTCTCCTGTAGCTGCCTTCCATAAAAAGTTCACCGGTGCGGAGAGTCGTTGCGAACCAGAAACCGCCGGATCAAGATCACTATCCTTAGCTGGCGGTTGCTGCATAATAATAGATTCGGCAGTAGCATAAAGCGAGGCGACGGTTACCCGTCTCTTTTCCCAGCCGCCGCGGGTATCTATGACCGCGTTTATATCTTGCATTCTGCTATCCATAATAATGCTAATGTCTTTTCGTTCAGTTTCTGATATAGAAGTACCCATATTAATTTCTGATTAATCTTTTCCGCCAGTGATGCTGGGGAAGGCTAGGGCATGCTTTATTTTCTCGGGGGCAGAAGTACAGAGAATCCTTATAAATTCGACTTGCAGGCAATTATGGACAAATCTTCGTCAAAAGTCAAGGTCAAAAAAAGCCCGGCTCATCCTGTCGATTATAGGTGTATGCCGGGCTCGGCTATCTTAGTGAACTACGATGCTTTCTCCTACCACAATATGCCATTTAAGCTGTGGCAAATTACAGGTATGAAACTCGCTGATTTCCAGTTCTTTTACAGCACCGTAGCTAAGAGTAGTCCGCCAGTGGCGGAGAAGGCGGATTAGAATTAGTTCGCATTAACAATTACAATTGTTTATAATTAGTTTTATGGTCAATCCGAGCAAGCCCCGCGTCCTTATGCTTTATGATTTTCCGCTGCATGGCGGAGGGTCTGGTGCTTACGTCCGCTATTTATCGCTGAGACTCGTGGAAGCTTACCAATATGAGCTGGCCATCGCTGCTCCCGACGAAGAAAGTATCGATTCCGCAATTAAACACTATCCTCTTAAGCTGCCCCAAGTGCCTGTTTATTTGGGCCGGCCGGGGCTCGAGTCCAGTAAAAAATATTCCCAGTTATCGCCCCCGGAGATTGCGGATCTTTACCGGGTTTTTATCGATGGGACTATCCGTGCGGTGGAAGAATTTAAACCCGACCTCATCCACGTGCATCATATTATGATTAATGCCTGGGCAGCCCGTTTTATCCGTTCAATCTATGGCACTAGATTTATTTTGACTTCGCACGGCAGCTGTTTACAGGCCATTTCGCGCGACCGCCGGTACTTTCGTTTGTCCCGTGATGCGCTGCGGGCTGCTAACGCGGTGACGGTGGTTTCGGGTGATACACGGGTAAAACTTCTAAAAATGTTTGGCCGGGATCTTTCCGGTAAAACCAGGACTATTCCGGGCGGCGTTAGGCTGTCGCTTTTCCCTGAGATCCGTTCGAATGTGGATCCGCTGCGCCAAAAACTGGGACTTGAGGATAAAAAGGTAGCTCTCTTTACCGGAAGAATTATCAGCGAAAAAGGGGTAGAGTATTTGGTAAAAGCCGCCAAGACCATCAAAGGTCAGGTCATCATTGCGGGAGACGGGCCGCAACGGGCTAAACTGGAAGAGCTTATCCAAAAGATGCAGTTAAACAACGTCCTGTTTTTGCCCTATGTTAAAAAATATGAAGAATTCCTTGATCTCTATTACCTAGCGGATGTTTTTGTTTCGCCTGCGGTCTGGGATGAGCCCCTGGGACTTACCATTATCGAGGCGATGGCAGCTAAAACTCCGGTGATCGTCACGCGTAAAGGCGGGGTGACGATGGCAGTCAAAGACGGCGTCAACGGTTTTTTTGTCCGACCGCGTAATAGCACCGAGATCGCCTCCGCAGTTAATAAATTATTTGCCAATCCCGGCCTGGTGCGCAAAATGGGGGAACGCGGCCGGGCAGTAGTCGAAAAAAGATTTACCTGGACCAAAATTGCCGAAAGGTTTGACCGACTCTACCGTAATGTCTATCTTAATCGCTAAAATATATATTACAATTATAAGACGGGGATCCTCGACATAAGTACACTTAGAGGGTGACGCGGGAGAAAATAGGAAGATAAGCGCGGGGAGGCGTGCCTTTTCGCAGCCCTTCGGAAGACTCAGGGTGAACGCCTTCTTGCTTGCCCTGAGCGAAGCCGAAGGGACGGCGCGAGAATCAATCCGGCAGCTGACGGACGACCTCAGCGCGCTAAGCAAATATTTTATGAAAATCGGTATTTTAACCCCTTCAATCTACATGTATAACCGGCGCTATCAGGAGCGGATTTTTGCGCCCGGTGAGCTGGTCCGGCATTTAGTGCAAGGACTGGTAGCCAAAGGTCACGAAGTAACTTGGTTTACTGCCCCGGAAGAAACTACTAAAGCCAGGGTGGTTAAAGGCGATAGTAAGTTACTCGACCAAGACCTAAAGATTCGCGTGTTTCAGGACATTGCTTCTGAACTTAAAGAAAAGATGTCACTTTATGGGACCAAGATGTACTACGAGATGGATTTACTTACCCGAGCCTACCAGCTCGCCGAGCAGGAGCATTTTGAGCTGATGCATGTCTTTCACTCCTTCGGGTATTTGGCGCATTTTTTTGCCGAAATGACTAAGGTGCCTACTATTTTTACCCTCCATGACCCACTGCCTTCCGGCGATATGTTAGAGAATTGGCTGATGGAGAGATTTCCGGAGGCGCGCTATGTTTCACTTAGTCTCAGTCAACAGCGGGGACAGGAAGCCCATTTTATAGGCAATGTTTATAACGGCATTAACGCAGAGGAGTTTGCTTTTGACCCCCGGGGCGGTGAGAGGTTTATTGCGGTAGGAAGGATGCTGCCGGTTAAAGGTTTTGATCAGGCGATTGCGGCGGTTAAAAAGACCGGTTGTCAGCTCACGTTAGCCAGTTGGATTACTGAAAACGTTGAAAAGTCAGATTACTACCGCCGATTTATCGCGCCCGACATCGATGGCACCAACCTCAAAGTTGAGTCTTTGCTTCAGGAAAAGGAACGGGTAGCGCTCTATCAAAAGGCCCGCGCTCTCCTGTTTCCGATCAGTTGGGAAGAACCCTTTGGCTTAGTAATGGTTGAAGCCATGGCCACCGGTACTCCGGTGATCGCGTACAACAGGGGGAGCGTAGCGGAGATCGTCCGCGACGGAGTAACGGGCTTTATCGTTAACCCCGATCTCCCCAATTTCCCTGATTCCCCCGATCTTCTTATTAAAAAACGCGGTCTGGAAGGACTGGTCGAAGCAATTAAAAGAATCGGGGAAATAGACCGCGCTGCCTGCCGAAAGCATGTGGAGCAAAACTTCACCGTCGAGAAAATGGTCGAAGGGTACGAAAAAGTCTACCGGAAAATTGTGAGCAGCTAACCGGCTCACTTATGAAAATTGCCCAGATTGCCAATAATTGGAGTGAATTTAATCCTAAAACCGCTATCGGTATTGCTGCTGTGGTGCGGGATGTGTCGACTGGTTTAGTGAAGCAGGGCCATGACGTGACGGTGTTTGCTCCGGAGCATTCGGAATTTCCGGGTATGAAGCTCCGCTGCCTGGGTAAATCATTAAAACAGTTGGGCATACACTTATTTCATGCTGATTCACCCGCGGCGCAGACGGCATATGCGAAAGGAATTATTGGAGAACTAGAAGGTTTCGACCTCATCCATAGTCATATTGAACATGTTTTGTTACCGTTTCTTAAAGATCTCCGCACCCCCGTAGTGTCAACGATTCATGGTGCAGGATTTTTACCGAGAGAACAGGATATTTTTCGTAAATATCCGCAGGCTGTCTTCGTAGCACTTTCCGGGCACGCCAAATTAGCTCTTCCCTATATCCATTTTTCCGCGGTTGTCTACAATGGCATTCAGCTTGATACAGCTGACTACTACCCTCAGCCGCAACCGCCCGCGTATCTGGCCTGGATGGGTCGCTTCTCCGAAAATAAAGGAGTGCTTGATGCTATCGAGGCCAGTACCAAGGCCGGTGAGGTGATTGTGCTGGTCGGGTTTGAAGAGCGGGGACAAGAGGCCTATTTTCAGAAAGTTAAAGATCTGGTTGACGGGGCAATGGTTCGTTTATTGGACATAATGATTAGAGAAAAGAAATACGCGTTTTTGGGCAACGCCAAAGCCTTTCTTTTTCCGATCCATTGGGAAGAACCATTTGGCTTAGTAATGGTTGAAGCCATGGCCACCGGTACTCCGGTGATCGCCTATAACCGCGGGAGCGTAGCGGAGATCGTCCGCGACGGAGTAACGGGCTTTATCGTTAACCCCGATCTCCCCAATTTCCCTGATTCCCCCGATCTTCTTATTAAAAAACGCGGTCTGGAAGGACTGGTCGAAGCCATTAAAAGAATCGGGGAAATAGACCGCGCTGCCTGCCGAAAGCATGTGGAGCAAAACTTCACCGTCGAGAAAATGGTAGATGGATACGAACAGGTTTATCAAAAAGTGCTTTCAGGAACAGAAGGGAAATATGAGAAATAAGGCGGGGTATGAGTATTTACTCGTCTACAAAATAACGGTTCCGATTTACGATTACACCGTAATTTTTTGCAACCGTTATGTTAACAAAACCTCGCGTACACACGATCAGATGGTCCAAGCTGCCAGAAGCGGCATGCAGAATATCACGGAAGGGTATACGCAAGAGAGTTTATCTGGCTATATCAAGCTTTCCGGTATTTCCCGTGGGTCGCTAGAGGAACTACTCAAGGATTATCTGGCCTATGCCCGCCAGCACGGAATAGCGTTCTGGCCCAAAGAAGGGGTAATTAGGGAGATAGGGGAGGTGAGGGAAATATGGGAGATACTGCGTAAAACTCCGACTCTCCCTGATAACCCCGATTTCCCCGATCTCCCTGATAACCCTGAAAAAGCAGTGAATCTCATGGTTACGCTTGTCCACCAAGCTAACTATCTCCTCGATAAACTCATAGATTCCCTCAAAGACAAACATCGCCGCGAAGGTGGATTCTCCGAAAAGTTACTCCGGGAGCGACTTGCCTACCGGCAAAATAAGCGTAGCTAGTTTAGCTTTTTCCCCGATTACCCTTATTGCCCCGATCTCCCTTATAATGGTTATATGCGCATACTGTTTGTTACCAGCGAAATCGCGGGACTTTATAAGCTCGGCGGTCTGGGGGACGTGAGTTTTTCTTTACCGGTGGCGCTCTCCCGTTTGGGAGTCCAAGTTTCCCTGGTCATGCCTTATTACGAAAAAATTACCTTGGCGCCGGTTAAATGTATCGGACAACTGGCCGCCGACTTTGACCGCCGGCGGGAAATTGTCTTTGTTTTTCGTACCACTCTGCCCCGAACCCGCATCCCGGTTTATCTTTTTCGCCATCCGCTGTTCAATAAGTACCATGCCGCGGCTAGCGTCGATAATTTTGCTTTTTTCTCCAAATGTGTCGCGGAATTTTATCTTTATTCCGGTGAGAAGCTGGGCGGACCTTATGATATCGTGCACTGCCAGGATTGGCATACGGCACTGATACCTCTTTTAATTGGTGAAGAGTGTAAAGTTGGCAAACAGATTCGCGAGACGCTGGAGTCTACCAGGGTGCGGACGGTTTTTACTATCCATAACCATCTTTATCAGGGCGAGACCGGAGTGATGACGGTCCTTAGGCTGGGATTGCCTCTTTCGCTCTTTCATGTCTACGAGACTCCCAGGGGCCGGGCGATTAAGCTGATGCGCGAAGCTCTGGAATATGCGGATATTCTTACTACTGTTTCTCCTACCTATGCCCGGGAACTGATTACCGCCGAGCACGGCGATGAGATAAATCTGGTGATGAAACGGCGTCAGGAGGTAGTGGCCGGTATTCTTAACGGTATCGACCAAAATAGCTGGAATCCGCGGTCTGATCGGGCTATTTCCGCTAACTACGATTTGGCCGGTGTCCGGGCGGGTAAAGCCAAAAATAAAAAATCCCTGCGTCAGGCGCTCAAGTTGCCGGCGTCCGCCGGGCCCTTATTTGGTTTTATCGGGAGATTAGAATCTCAGCAAAAGGGCGTGGATCTCATTACCAAGTCCCTGGAGCCGCTGGTTAGCAGTAATTTTCAATTGGTTATTTTAGGCCGGGGGAGCCCCGGAATCGTAAAGAAGTTGCAGGACAGTATTAAACCTTATCCTCACGTAGTCTTTGTTAACACTTTTGACGAGCGGTTGGCCCGCCGGATTTATGCGGCCGCGGATGTAATTTTGGTTCCCTCGAAATTTGAGCCCTGCGGGCTTATTCAACTGATTGCCATGCGCTACGGCGCCCTGCCTTTAGTACGGAAAACCGGCGGACTCGCTGATACGGTAGTTAACCGCCGTACCGGGTTTGTTTTTAAGCGCTATCGGGCCGGCGAGTTGGTCGAAAAAATGCGGGAAGCCATTACGCTTTATCACGAAAACCCCCGCTTGTGGCAGCAGATGGTAGGCGCCGCCATGCGGCAGGATTTCTCCTGGGACCGAAGCGCCCAGGCATATCTCGATCTCTACCGCAAGTTAGTTGGTGCAAAAAAAACGGAAATCGGGTAGAATTTAGCTAGAACATAGCTGAAATGAAGGAAGGGGTGGGTGATCCGCCAGCTGGCGGACCAATGTAGGAAGAGGTGAGGGAATAATTTTAAAGAAAACTGCGCGTTTGCCCAAATCTGAGGAGACTTGCTTTGTATGCAAACGCGCACTTAGCGAAGAACGAAGTCGTCTCTTGAGAGGTCTGTTAAGCGTTAGCTAAGCGCTTCTTTAAAATTCGTTCCCGAACCTCTGACTAATCCAGCCAACTGTCGGATCAGGAGGACAACCCGCGGCAGGACCCCAAGGATTAAAATTTTATTAGTATTTATCTATGCAAAATTTTCATGAACATAAGCTTTGGCAGGATGCGTATGTAGCCCTGATGGACGTCCATGAGGCCCTTGGGGTAGACTGTGAAGGCAAAGACGAAGAAGTGGTGGAGCACGTCCTCCGAACTGCCACTGACTTAGCCGCAAAAATCGCTGATGGTTTATCACGTCTCGACCACCGTTTTGCCCGGCAGGTCATCTTTGATGCCATCGGTCTGGTCGCCGTAGTACGGACGCATTTAGCTGTCGCCTGGGGCCGGGGGCTTTTAGACGATGAAGCTTTCAAGGCTCTGGACGATAAATACGCCTTCCTTTCCCAATCCCTGCAGAACTACAAATAACTTCACCCCTTTACAACCCTTCGACTTCGCTCAGGGCAAGCTTACAACTGATAACTTTACAACCTCTCTTAGACCCGCCTCAAGACCGCTCTTCGAGCCGCATCCCGCTAAGCGGGAGTAAGGCGAGAAGGAAGGTCGGGCGGGCAACATTTTAAAGCTAAACTGCTAAAAGCTAACAGCTATCCGCTAAAAGCTATCTTTTTTTATTCAGGCGATTATAGATGGTAATCGGGATAAAGATCGCCCAGGAGAGTCCCAGTGCATACCCCAGCCAGGGGAGGGGGAGAGCGACGGTTCTGAAAATTTCCTGCAGCCAGTGCAGGTTGAGAATCAGCGGGTGCAGCACGAATGGCAGGGAAAAGGCGAGGATAAATACCGGATTCACCAGGAGTCTCGCGTGTTTCAGGATCGAGCGGTGTCCCAGAAATACATCAATCAGCATATACTGTTGCGTACTGATCATCACGAGAAAAAGTATGGTTGAGGCCAGTCGCGACTCGGGATGCGTGAGAAAAGGGAGGATTGCCAAAAGTGCGAGTAGGGTGGCGCTTAAGCCGAAGAGGCAGATGTAGTAGAGGTCGCGGCGTGAGATCAACTCCGCCATCGCGCTAGGTTTTTTGTGCATTACTTCCGCTACTTCCGGAGCAAACGCGAGTGACAAAGCCGGCAGTCCGTCGGTCACTAAATTGAGATACAAGAGTTGCAAAGGCGTGAGTAGGGGAAAGTTAAAAATCGCGGCAGTAGTAATATAGACGAGTTCAGAGATGTTGCAGGCGAGTAAAAATTTGATCGCACTTTTGAGGTGTCCCGTGATGTTTCTTCCCTGTTCGACTGCCGCGACCAGTGTGGCAAAGTTATCGTCAGTGAGGATAATCTGTGCGGTTTCTTTGGCCACATCGGTGCCGGTGATTCCCATCGAGACCCCTACGTCCGCCTGTTTTATCGCAAGGGCGTCGTTGATGCCGTCGCCGGTGACGGCGACGATTTCGCCTTTTTCCTGAAACAGTTTGACTAAGCGGTGTTTATGTTCCGGGTTGGTACGGGCAAAAATCCGTACCCTGCTAAGCATTGCCGCTAAATCATGGTCGCTTAACTGGTCCAGTTGTTTTCCGGTTAAGAGCTCATCGCCTTGGTGAAAAATACCGATTTTCTTGCCGACTGCTTCCGCTGTCAGTTCGTTATCTCCCGTAATAATATAGGTAGTAATTCCGGCTAGCTGAGCCTTAGTTACGGCTTCCTTAACTTCCGGTCGTACCGGATCTTCGATGCCCACCAGTCCCAAAAATACGTGATCTTTATGGTGTAAGTCTTTGGCGGTCGGACATTCGGAAAAACCGAGGACCCGTAAACCGTGCTGTGCCATTGCGTAAAATTCTTGTTCAATTTTGGATTTGCGGAAGGCAGTTAAAGGAACAATCTTATTGTTTTCCAGGACGTGAGTGCAAATTTCGAGAACTGCTTCCGGTGCACCTTTGGTAAAGACATATTTTTCTTTTAGGCTACTCGCTAAAACGCTCATTCTTTTGCGGGACGGGTGAAAGGGTTCTTCGTCAGTAATTTCCCAGGTTTCGCGCACCTTGTACGCATCCAGTCCGATCTTATGTGCCATGACTAGGAGCGCCCCCTCCGTAGTGTCGCCGACGATATCCGGATCTTTTTTTCCTTCTGACTGTGCCAGGGTAGCGGTAGAACAGAGGATGCTGTTGGTTAAAATCTGCTGGTAGGCGCGGCTGGTAGAGGCGGGCGGATGGGCCAAATCATAAACTTTCCCGTCAAGATAAATCTGTTTGGCAGTCATCCGGTTGGTGGTGAGAGTGCCGGTTTTGTCGGTCGCAATGATCGTGATGGCGCCCAGCGTCTCAATGGCCTGCAGTTTTCTGACGATGGCTTTTTTCTTGGCCATCCGCTCCATGCCGATGGCAAGGGTGATGGTCATTACTGCCGGCAGCCCTTCCGGGACAATGGCTACCGCGAGTGACACGGCGAATAAAAAGCTTTCCACTAAGGTTTTTTCCCGGACAAAAGAAAAAACAAAAACTATTCCTGCGGCGGCCATTCCCACTACACCGATTTGTTTGGTAAAACGATCAAGTTTTTTACTTAAGGGGGTGGGGGGTTCCGCAATTTCTGCCAGTTCCCGGGCAATCCGGCCGAATTTAGTTGACATACCGGTAGCGGTTAACCGCGCGTAAGCGCGGCCATGTACCACGGTAGTGCCGAGACTGATAGTGTGGTTTTCCGGATCGCTTTCGTGTTTGGCGACGGCATAGGTTTCGCCGGTGAGGACCGCTTCGTTGACCTCGAGCGATCGGGACCAGAGTATACTGGCGTCCGCGGGAATTTTAGCGCCTTCTTCCAGGTAAATGAGGTCGCCGGGGACCAGTTCCCGGCTGTCAATTTCACCGGCTACACCGTCGCGGATGACCCGCACCATGCTGACAGCCATTTTTTTCAGGCTGTCCAGCGCCTTTTCCGCCTTAAATTCCTGATAAACGCCGAAAAAAGCGTTTAAGATGACGATCAGCAGAATAAAAGTGCTGTCCAGCCTTTCACCTACCGCAAAAGAAACAACCGCCGCGCCCAAAAGCAGTAGGATAAGGAAGTTTTGAAATTGCGCGAGAAAAGCGGAAAAGAGGGTAAAACGGCTGGCGGTCTTGATTTCGTTAAGGCCATGCACAGCCAGCAACTCGTGAGCTCTAGCGGAGTTTAAACCCTGCTTCATGATTTCCGCTTCCATGCCTCTCATTATACAATGATTTTAGGATCACTGATGACTAGAACATCTGAAAATTTATCTTTAATGGTTAGTATGTAGGGGTGACGCGGAGAGAATAGGAAGATAAGCGCGGGGAGGCGTGCCTTTTCGCAGCGCCGTCACGGCCTTGGCTGTCAAGACTAAATTGAGAGTAAGCGGTCTGGACCTTGACGGCGCAAGAATCAATCCGGCAGCTGACGGACGACCTCAGCGCTTATCGAGAACCCGCGACAGGACTCCCCCGAAGATTTGAGTTTGTTTATCAGTTCTTTTTACCTCTTGTTTTTTCCTCCGATAACTGATTAATTGAATAAATAGCAGGTTCGTTTATTCGTAGATTTCTTAATATGTTAGACGTCTATCCGGGAATTTTTGCCAAAGATCAGCTTGAACTTTTGGAAAAAATTAAGTTGGTGGCTCCGCATTCAACCTGGATTCACTTGGATTTGGCCGATAATACGCTGACGAATTCTACCTCAGTTTTACTGCCGCAAGTCTACGGGCAAATTGTTACCGACCGCCACTCTTTGGAAGCGCATCTCATGGTTTCGCGGCCGGAGAAATATATCCGCCAACTGGCGGATGCCGGGATTAAGCGTTTGATTGCCCATGTCGAAGCCGAGGAACCTCGCTTATTTTTAGACCAGGTGCGCTACGAGTCGGTGGAAGTGGCTTTGGCGATTGACGTGGCGACGGAAATCGAGCAAATCGAGCCTTTTTTGGAGGAACTTGATTTTGTGGCCGTCTTGACCACCGAAGCCGGGGCTGCCGGCCTGCCGTTTCAGCCGGAAACCTTAGAAAAAATCAGGGCGATTCACCAGAGTAACCCGGATCTCCCCATTGAAGTAGCCGGCGGTCTTAATCCGGCGACGGCTAAATTAGTGCGTGAGGCCGGCGCTACCCGTTTGGTTTCCGAAAGTTACATCTTCCATCAGCCGGCCAAAATTGCCGCCGCGATTGCCGACCTCCAAAACGCCTGAAGTGATCCCGGTTTGTCTTTTGTGAACCAGCTCGCTATAATATAGGCCATTGTAATCTGCCGGAGATTTTTTCTTCTGTCCTGCACCTTGAAATAAGCAAGCTGGTGCTTCCTAAATCCTCAAAAAAAAGGAGTAGAACATGGGTCCGAGCTATCGATTTGAAAAAGAAACTAGAAAAGAAGGTCGTTCAGTCGGGAAGTATGTCTGGACTATGAGCTTTGGCAAGCGTGAAGAGGGAGACCGAGTACAGCGGCAACACTTTGGCCTGAACATTACTGGTCAACCATCCGTAGCCGAGCGAAGACCGGAGATACACCACTTCATAAGTTTTTGTATAGACGGCAAACTGGATCTCATACGCCTCTGGCGTGTACTCAGGTTTCGCCAGGAGCAAAAAGTTTTTGACTGTGATGTCAGTCATTCTCAGTTAGCTTTAGCAGCTGATACTCAGCATAACCGCTGGAATCTGCAGAGGGCCGGGTTGTCTTACGAGCTCTGGAAGCGCATTATACGGGAGACGATACCACCCGAGATCGTCAAGTTGATCTTCGAGCTTGAGAAAAGCGGTGTTAAAATCGACCCTCAAAGCCTGAACGACGAAGTTAAACGGGGAACGCTTAAGTGGAGCAGGAAGCTTGGTGCTCTCGGCGTACTCTCCCCGGCACAGCGTAAGTCACTTCTGGCGAATTATAACCGCTGGTGGCAGCGGCATGCGGCAGATATTCTTGAGTTTTGGGGAAAATTCGGGTGGGAAGTACTTAACCTCGATGCAAATAAATTTGCTGACAATGTACGCCATAGCTATCTTAAGCTGATTGAAACGGGTATTGTAGCTCGCTATGAAGATGATGAGATTATCACCGTAGCCTTGCTGCAGGGTCTATCTCATAGCGCGCAGCAAAGTTCCTGGTTCAGTGATCAGCTGATCAGCAAATGCTGTCAGTGGTGTGCCCAACGGTTTGGGAAACGCAGCGCCGAGGACTATCAAGCGATCTTCAATCCAATCGGCGGAGGCAGGTTTTTTAATTCAACGCTAATCCGGCCTAGTTAATAAGTTCTTAATCTCCTCAAAGGAAAGCAATTCCGTTTCCGCGAGGAGATTTTTTTCTGGGTAAATCAGCTTAAAGCTTCAATTTTACCTTCAGAGATTATATAATTACCTTTACTATGACGGAAGAAGGTGTGCCGCCGGAAGCAGGAAAAACCTTTTGGCCGGCCGAAAAAGAGCTTCTCAGGGAGTTAGATCGCATGTATAAGGAGGATCTTGAAAGGCAACAGAGAAAGTTAGCTAGTGAAATCAGAACCGATCGGGTTCGCTCTGAAAATCGGACAGAACATCAGGCAATCGCTTTTAATGCCGGTTTAAGTTCTGAAGCAGAATTCCATGCTATTATGTCTACCTATAAAACTTTGGGCACACAAATTCTCGAAGTTTTAACTGAAGGAAGAGCCGCGACCATCAATGAAGCCATCAAATTGCTCTACCAGGAAGCCGGTAACGAGGCAGGTAAGTTTGCGGACTGGCTGGGCCAAATTACCAGTCAGAAAATTTATCATCCCGGGCAGCCGCTCACCGCATGGGAAAGACTAAATCTGGCGATGGATCAGCATGATCAGCCGCCCAAAAAAAAGAAGCCTGGGTGGCGTAAAACCAAAAAATGGATGGGAGAGCGGTTTGCTCGTTGGCAAGCCCAAAAGGGAACTCAAACAGCTGATGATTGCGCTTACGAGGAGATGATAGGTGAGTGGCAGGCAGGAGAGCAAGCTGCCCCCAAAAGCAAATAATTAGCTTTTTCCCCGATCTCCCTTATTTCCCTTATCACCCCAATTACCCTCATCACCCTCATCCGTCGTATACTAGAATGTATATCAGCCGGCGGAAATTTTTAAGCCTTAGGCGCGGGGAGGCGTGTTTTTTCTGAGACCGCCACGCCCTTTGCTCGTTAATTAAGGATACCTAGATGGAGAGAGGCTTGGCGGACACGAAGAAACAAACATGCCGACCTCAGCGCCGGTTTGTATATCTTATGTATAACAAGGTTTGTGTAGCAGGAACTTTTGCCGGGCTTCACCGCGGACACGAAGCAGTGCTAACCGCCGCCTTTAGCGCGGGAGAGCAGGTGATGATTGGCCTCACCACTGACGCCTATGTCCGGAAATATAAAACTTCGCCAATTAGTCCCCTTAGTCCAATTAGACCTATTCCTTCTTTCCGTCAGCGCAAGTTGACCCTTGTCCGCTGGTTAAGCGAGCAAGGTTACCTCCGGCGTGCTCATATTCTTCCCCTCAACGATCCTTTCGGCCCTGCAGTCTCCGCCTCTTTTGACGCCCTGATCGTGACCCCGGAGAATCGGGCGCGGGGCAAGGAAATTAATCGTTTAAGAAGCCGGCAGGGGATTAAGCCTTTGGCTTTGCTTGAAGTACCTTTAGTCAGAGCCCGGGACGGCCGGCCGATTTCTACCACCCGCGTAAATCAGGGCGAAATCGATCCTCATGGCAAACTGATTTTACCTGACAGTTTACGGCCGGAGCTTAGGAAACCCATCGGAAAACTCTTGGTCGGCGAGGACATCGCCGCCTCTCTGCAAAATAACCGCCAAAAAATCTTAATCGCCGTCGGCGATATCACAGTCAAAACCCTCTGGGATGCCGGCGTGACACCGGCTCTGGCCGTGATTGATCACCAGGTCGCCCGCCGGCCGTATCCGGGTCTCCGGTCATACCGCCAAACTTTTCTCCGCTACAGCCGGAAAATCAGCGTCAAAAGCGGGCCGGGCTATCTCAGCCGGGAAGCGCTGGCGGTAGTGAAAGAGTGGTCCGCAAAACTGGAACCCTGGCTTTTGGAAATTGACGGCGAAGAGGATCTCCTCACTTTGCCCGCTATCTTGTATGCGCCGGTCGGTACCGTCGTCTACTACGGCCAGCCGGGAGGCGGGCTGGTAGAGGTAGGGATCAGTCCGCGGAAAAAACAGTTAGCCGCCCAACTTCTTCGCAAATTTACCCATTCGACCAATAGGAAGAGGTGAGGGAATAAGGACTTAAGTTTAATTAAAGACTGGAGAGCATTTTGGCCGCTTCAGACGGATCAGTGATATTTACGTTTAAGCCCGTACCCAATTCAAAGCCCGCCCGGAAAACCAAGCGCGGAATAATGCGAAGATACCAGCTGGTACCGTGATAAATATAATAGTTGTAAACCAAGCCTTCGTTTTTAGGGCCAAACAAAGCCGGTGAAGCCAGATAAATTTTCTCCAGTTTAACTAAACTATTATGCAAAATCAGCGAGAGGTCCGTCAGTTCATTATCCTCGGTGTCGGAAAACTTAGTGTCCATGGCCTTCGGGGCAATCCAGACTTCAAACGGCCATTGGGAAAAATCAGGACAATAAATCACAAAACCGGCGGATTCCTCTACTACGTTGTTAACAGGCTCGCGTACCAGCGTATCCAGATTAATTTGCCGGGGAATAACTGCCAGCTGGGAATGCGGATGCTTCAGGCTGGCGCCGGCATGAGCCCCGTGGTTACAGAAAATAAGCACCTGACCGTTAGTTTCGTGGGCCCGGTAACGATCTCGGTAGACGGTTAGAACGGCATTAACCTGCTCTACCGGTAAGTGTTCGATATCCCGGGTATCATCGGGGCTGTGGATAATCACTTCGTGGATATCGGTAATGGGAAATTTATTCGGCACTACCCGAACCCGCCAGCCCGGTTGATTCGGCTCTCCTCCGCCCAGCCGATAAACCTCCGGAGGGGTCATGGCTTCATTGCCGGGACAAAAGGGACACTTAAAGTCTCTGGTCGGTAGAGCTTCTTCCGGACGCGCCTGCCGGCCGGGGCTGATAATCACCCAACGGCTGGTTTTAACGTCAGGAACGTATTTTGCCATACTTACACAATACTACAATAATATTATCGTCGTGTTTTTTCCACTATTGAACTGACCACCCGTAATATCTCCATGCACTCATCAATGTAGTACTGAGTAACTGATATTGGAAGAAGCTGTATGTCTCTGACAAGTGTTAGCCAATACAAAGTTTCTTTGGTTTCCTTTTTAACTATATAGTACTTGGCAATAAAATCTTTTTTTGAGGATGAAGCGTCTGCCTCCTGATCATTTGCTCCTATGGAAGTAAGTGAGGACGAAAGTTGGGTAATAACAGGGATGATTTCCGACGACTTGGGGATTTTTCTGACAACATCTCGGAAACAATCAACAATAAATTTGTAAATTCGCCTATGAATGTCTTTCTCCGTGTCCCGATACTTATTCATTCACCCTTATTGTACCATTCAGTCATTCATTTGTCGGATTTGTTTATTTATAGTATTTATCGGATTGGTCGTCTTGCTAACCTACGTCGTTCCCTTCTGTTGCAGCCCCAAAAGCCACATCACGGCCTCTTTTTTGTAACGGCGGTCGCCGCGGGAGTTAATGCGGATTGCCGGTAACTTACCGCGCTTGCCCCAGCGTTTGATGGTGAGCGGCGAAACGCGAAGTATTTTGGCAACTTCCCTGACTGTGAGCAGGTCGGGCCATTCATCTCCGAGAGCCATAATTTTAAGCGATAAGTGAGAAATGCTAAGCGATAAATTAGAAGAAATATCACCTAACTTTCACTAATCCCTCCGTGGAGCAGGCGAGTCTATATCAATAGTAAGCGAAAACTATCATTATTGATCAAACTTTGTCAAGAGTTGCTTTTTTCTATCTCATCCTATATAACTAAGGTATAGGTTAAAGTAGTTTGTTTTTTTAGCTAAACAAAATTACTCTCCCTCGCCAGTGAACATACCGAGCGAAGTCCCGAGCAACGTCGAGGGGCGAAGTCGAGGGAAAGAATGGCGTTAGGGAGAGTTATCCGCCGTAGCCCCACTAAGCAGGGCGAAGGAGGATTACTTTAACTATTTTTGCACCTTAACAAAACGAGAGAACAAAAAAAGGGAAACCTTCCTTCTTGGATGGGAGAAATGTGGGCATCCACTGATGCTCAGATACTCCCATTCAGGGAGATTAAAAAAGGAGGTCTATCGAGAAACGCGACTAGGCGCAGCCGTGCCGACGCGCCCGGGAAACCACATTCCCCAAAAGACACAAGCATCAACTAATTTTCAAATATGGCAAAAAGGAGAATATTTAGCCATGAGAAAGCTTTGGTTTTTGTTCCCCCTGGCATTCGTGCTCCTCGCCTTGGCAGCATTTACTCAGGCGGCTAACGCATCAAGTGCGCCAAAACTGCAAGCGATCGCTGTTAACGGCGAAGTCTGCGAACAGGGCTGGACCTACTCACCGCGTCCGGTGGTGACCGAGGGATATTGGTCATGTGATGCGGGGTATGACCTCGACACCACGACGAATCCACCAACTTGTACAAAGTTAGTAGCGGAGGAGTCGTGTCCCGTAGTCAATTTCTCGACCAGCCACATGGTTTGCCCGAGTAACCCAAGTGCTTATACCAGTACGGATTCAACCAAACCGTGCTGGATCTGGGTCGGGACTGGACCGAACAAGGTCAAGATGTACGCGGACGAGATCAATGAACCCTTCAGCACCAATGTTCAGTACATCAAATCACAAGATCCTCATAAGTGTCACAAGCCTGCGCCGAGCCAGTGCGGAATTCCGTCATGGGCGATTCCTGCCTTCAACGCACTGCCTCAGTCTCTGGATTCAATCCCGGCAGAGTATGACACGGTGGCCGCAACCTGGAACCAACCTGTTTATGGTCCTTGCGTCGCCCCCTCCGAAGTAGATCCGACCAATGAAGCTCGCTGCCGATCATGTCCGGTCGTACCTCCTACCTGTGGTTTGAACGCACAACTGGTTGATAACGTATGCGTTTGCCTCGCGGGTTATGAAGGGGACCCCTACACTGAATGTACTGAGATAGTGGTAACGGAGTGTGGCCTAAACGCACACCTCGAGAATGACATATGTGTGTGCGATGAGGGTTATGAGGGTGATCCCAACACCGAATGCATCCTAATCGTCATAGACCCCTGCATTGAGAATCCCGGACTGCCGCAGTGCCAAATAATACCTTACCACCGCTGGAACTGCAACCACAGATTCACGAAGATGCCCAATATGACCAATGCCTGGGAATACATGCGCTGGTATATGCATCACGCCGTCGCTTGCTCCGGCAAGTATCCTGGCCAAAGGTGGCACTAAGTAACTCTATCGTCGTTTAAGTAACGGTCAAGACTGACGCCGTTACCTAGCTTGGAGTTAGCGCCTAAAAACGCTAACTCCCTGTCATTATCCTGTTCTCTCGTTTTTTTTGCGACGAATCATTTCAATTAGACACCCCTTAGGGGGAAAAACCTGATTGATTCGCCGCATTTCCGAGCTATTTTCCCCGGGAAAATGGTTGGGAAATGGTTGACACCGCTTTCCTCTTTATAGTATCCTTAGGCTCTGTTGTACCCAAAAAGCTGTTAAGCTGGATTTTGGCTCGTTGACATCGTTAGTTGTGAGACTGTCTAATACTTTTTATAAGGAGCTGCTATATGTCACAAGTCGATCAACAGGGAAAGTGTAGCAATATTTCATGCGGTGCGCTTTTTCCTGAAGGTAAAATCGGCGACCGTTGTCCTGTTTGTGGGGTAGGTTTCATCAAGCTCTATCCGTCGGAAGGGCAACCCGTTCGTCATTATGTACCGCCTGACCAGGTTCCCGATCGGCCTAAACCTGCGTATTCGGATAGGATCAAATAGACTAACCAGAAGAGGAAAAATGCCAACCAACAATAAAGATGTTCGCGGTAAGTGTCCGGATTGCGGAGTTCTTTTTCCTGCCTTGCAAATAGGCAAGAAATGTCCACACTGCAAGGGGAAAATCGTCGAGGACGCTTCACTTTCACCTTCGCCTTCACCTATTTGTAGGTGTGTCACTTGTCCTAATTGTAAAGGTAGAGGCTGTTCGCTTTGTAGCGACGGAATTCTGGTTAGTATGACGTGTCCTTATCATGGTTCTCTGAGTTAGCTGATATTTGAGCCTTTAAGCCCCTTTTCTGCACGCCGTAGTTTTGACCAAACTTGGTCAGGTTTTAAGCAAAGCGTGTAGTTAAGGGGTTTTTTTACTCTCCTTCGCCATTAAAGAATGGCGTTAAGGAGAGTTATCCCGCCGTAGCCCCGAGCGCAGTCGAGGGATGAAGGCGGATTACCTTCCTTCGCCAGTGAACATCCCGAGCGAAGTCCCGAGCCTGTTTACCCTGAGCTTGTTTACCCTGAGCTTTGTCGAAGGGTCGAGGGGCGAAGTCGAGGGAAAGAATGGCGTTAAGGAGAGTTATCCCGCCAAGTTGAAGCCACGGGCTTCAGCCCGTGGAGGATCACTGGCTTTTCTTCCGCGATCGCTCCGCGAGCCGCGCGGTAAACCTTAAAACTCATTTCAAAACCTCCTAATTAAAGCTCCGGGGGCTATAGCCCCGGATACCGCGTAGCGGGATTAAAAATCTTATATACTCTTGATACTCTTGAGAATATTTGTCAATCCGTGCAATTGCATAAACTGGCAAATAATTATTGTAAAGAAATCTCGGTCGCCGGATGGGACGATTTCCAAACTGTTAATTGATTTCAGAACTTCTTTTTATACTTATTTGATTGATTATTTTGTAGGTGATGAATTCGTGCTATAATACCAATATGGGATATAACAACCTGGATAACAAACAATCAGGAAGAAGAAATTTTGGAAGACGGGATTTTGGCAGTCCTGGCGGGGTCAGACAAATGCATAAAACGATTTGCAGCAGTTGCGGGAGGGATTGTGAAGTACCCTTTAAACCATCAGGGGATAAGCCCGTTTTTTGCAGCAATTGTTTTGAAAAGAACAGGGGAGGCTCTGATACAAGAAGATTTGAAGACAGGAATTTTAAAAAGCCTCATTTTGAAGACAGGAATAACAGATCGCCTCAAAATAGTGAACAATACAATACGCTCAATGCAAAGCTTGATAAAATTTTGGCGATGCTAACCGCTAGTTCTTTAGTAAAAGCCGCCCCAACACCCAAACCTCAAGTGGTGGAAGAAGTTAAAATACCCCAAGATCTACCATTGCCCTCTGAAGACCCGGTGATTATTCTTAAAAAGAAGAAAAAAACCCCTAAAAAAGCTGTATTGCCTCCGGAAGCATAAGAGCTAAGAAATAATCCACATACGAAATTCTCAAAAAATGGCCCCAAAAATATGAAGGAGATATTAATTCGATCGTGTTCTCAATGCGGAATATGCTGCAGATTGTTTTTGATCAATTTGACTCAAGAAGAGTGGATGTCTGGCGGGTATAAAACCCAGTTGAAAGAATTTGGTTTAGATGATGATTTTAGTGCTGTACAACGGTACGGTGGAAATATATTGAGTCAGAAAAAGGACGGGAGTTGTATATATCTTAAAAATAATTTATGTTCCATCAATAAAAGAAGGCCACAATCCTGTAGAGATTTTTTTTGTGAATCAACATTAAAAAAATTTAAAGGTATGATTAGTATGATAAAGGAAAGAAGAGAAAATAATACAAGGCGATCATGTTAGTTGACGATATCGATCTCACTGTTAAAGCTGGAGACGGCGGGAATGGAGCCGCAACGTTTCGACGAGATGCCACAACTGCTCATGGTGGGCCAGATGGTGGTGATGGGGGTAATGGCGGGAATATCTACGTGCTCGGGTCTACAAACATCAATGATCTTCGGGAATTTCGATATAAAAAGAAAGTAAAAGCAGAAAATGGGATAGACGGATCTCGCCATAATGGATTTGGAAAAAACGCTTTGCATAAAACAATTCTTATGCCGCTAGGTACGGAAATTACAGATTTTAAAACTGGCAGGCATATTGAGATCGAAAATACAAAAACTCCGATAATTCTGGTGCGCGGAGGTACCGGTGGAAGAGGTAATGTAGCTTTCAAATCTCCAACCAATAGGACGCCACGATTTGCCGAGAAAGGTACTAAGGGTGAAGAACAAATTATTCATTTAGAGCTAAGGTTTATTGCAGACATTGGGTTAATAGGATTTCCTAACGCAGGGAAAAGCAGTCTTTTGAGGATGCTCACCAATGCTACTCCGGAAATTGGCGATTACCCTTTTACGACATTAGAGCCTAATATAGGTATGTTCGGAAAGTTTCCGATTGCTGATATTCCGGGTCTTATTGAAGGATCATCAAACGGTAAAGGATTGGGGATAAAGTTTCTCAAACATATCGAAAAAACAAAAATCCTGGTTCACTGTATTGATAGTACTGTTATTGATCCTATGAAGGCCTATACCACCGTACGGAAAGAATTTGAACAATTTAATGCATTGCTTCTTAGTAAACCGGAAATAATTTTTTTGAATAAAACGGATCTGATTGATGAAAAAAAAGAAAAGGATATTGCATCACTATTTAGCAAATTGAAGAAAATAGTATTGAGAGGGTCAATATATAAACCGGAAACGATAACACAACTCAAAGAAGTACTTACAGGAGAATTACTGATGATGAGTATGACAAGTATTATCAGTCCTTCCGTAAAAAATCACAGAATATGAATTATTTGTGCGTTCTGAAGTTGATGAAAAAAGGCAGTTAGTTACGCTTGTACTTCAGAACTTGACGCTTGCGGGCAAAAAAGCCCGATATGACTGGATAAAACCCTTTGACAAGATAGCTTTCTACACCTCTCGTCAAGCTTAGCTCCCAAGATCGCTCCACGAGCCGCGTCCCGCTAGGCGGGAGTAAGGCGAGCGGTAAGATCGGGAGGGTTAACCCTATGGTTACTTGAGTTCTACTTTAGCTCCCGCGGCCTCGAGCTTCTTCTTGGCTTCCTCAGCCGTCGCCTTGTTCACTCCGGTTAAGACCTCTTTGGGTGCGGATTCGACTAAAGTTTTGGCCTCCTGAAGGCCTAAAGTCGATACCAGTTCGCGAACTGCTTTAATTACTCCGATTTTGTTGGCTCCGGTCTCGCTTAAGACCACGTTAAACACCGTTTGCTCCTCCTTTGGCTCGCCGGAGCTATCAGCGGAGGCGGCCTGAGCGTTGGTTGTCGCCGCTACCGGCTGGGCTGACACTCCGAACTTTTCTTCAATGGCTTTGACCAGATCCGCCAGCTCCAAAACCGTCATTTCGCCAACTGCTTTTAAAATATCATCCTTATTAATTTTAGACATTTTTTATCACCACCTTTGCTAGAAACAGTTCCCTGCTTCGCCAACTGGCGGAGAGGGATTACTGTTTCTTGCATCCGCCGCTCAAGCGAAGCATGAGTCCGTCTGCTGACGGACGAATGCTAAGCTTAGGCGGACAGGACTATGATTTATTATCTTTAATAGCCTTTACTGCGTATGCCAATTTTCTTAAATTCCAGCTTAGCGCGTAATGCAAAGCATAAACCGGTCCCCGGAGGGAGAGAGCCAGTTGTCCTAAGAGTACTTCCCTGGCAGGGAGGAAGGCTAGTTTGCTTAATTCTTCCTCGGTCAGGATTTGTTTACCCATCAGTCCGGCCTTAGTTCTGCCGATACCGGCAGTTTTAAAGAATTTTAAAAGCTCCCTGAGCGGCGCTATCTCCTCGGCATCAGCAAATAAAACGGCAGTAGCTTCCCTCAGGCTGTTTTCCAGGCCTTTGACTTTATCGCCTAAGGCGCGGATCAACAAGCGATTTTTGGTAACCACCAGCTCTCCCTGGTTTTTTTTGAGCGTTTTGCGCAGTTCTTCCAGCTGCTTGTGTTTTAAGCCCCGATAATCGGCGATTACCAGCAATTTTGCCCGGTCTACTTTCTCCGTTAAATTTTTTACAGTCTCAATTTTTTTCTGCTTGGCCGCCGAAGTCTTGACGGAGGCGGCTGTTGATTGTACTGTCATATAGTTCTCCTTTGTATCTCCTCCTTCGGAGGATTATGCATTGCTAAGCTCTCCCGGTGAACACCGGGATCGCTAAGCATCTGCATAAAAAATCCCCCGCCCAGAGCGAGGGAATAAGTTATATACCGTATTACTTTTAGCAATTTAGCAATATAGCAATATAACAATTAACTTTCCTTCCCTCGGTAGGTTCCGTTATCGGAATTATCTCGATTTAGCTATGATCCCTCGTTTCGCTCGGGATCTCGCTCCGCTCGACCTACTGTCTTTAGGATTTTTTAAGTCTATCAGAACTCCCGGTTTTCCGCAAGTCCAGACTTAAGCGCGCGGGGATCCGCCAGCTGGCGGAGACCTCAGCGCGCTCCTTTAAATTCGCTTATTCGTAGATTCGCCCGCAGGCAGGACCCTGGAGATAGTTTTGAAATGAGTTGTGGTATTGCAAAATGTCTTGACATCTCTACTCAAAATGCGTTACCATGCTCCAAGTCGTAATCAGGAGGTAAAAATTATGGCTAGTTATGTCGAAGTGAAAGAAGGGGATTATGTTGGGGTGGATCAACTTGGTCCTGATGGCGTCGCGGAATTAAACGCTCATCGTCAGCTGGTCGCGGAGGGAAAAAAGGCCACTGCCTGGGAAAAGCTTGCTTATATGACTCAAGCAAGTCTAAATAGAATAACTCTTAGTCAGGATACAAACGTTACGGCATTTATTGCCCAAAATGCTTTAGCTGTCAACCAAGAGCTGGTGGAACAAGACTATCGAGGCAGGAAACCCCTTACCTTGGACAGAATTGCCGATTTAAAACATCGAGAAGATGCAGAGTTGGAGCGTATATTAAAGTCCAGACCGGAGGGTTAACCGCTTTGCGCGGGTTTTTATTTTTCTGTGTGGTCAGGGTGATCTCTTAGGAGTAGAGGACTAAAAACACCGTGATCCTCTGGAGCCGTGTACGGCGATATCCCAAACACTTCAACCGCTTTAATCCTCAAAGCAGGATTTACTTCCAGGAATTGGGCCAGCGCTTGTTCGTCCTCTCGTCTTTGCTCTTTGGTGACACTTTCCGGATTTAGTGCCATGTTGGGCTATAGTATACCACATTAAAACTTATCGACAAACCGTGTTTAGTTACTATCGCTAAAGAAGAGGTGAGGGAATAATTTAAAGAATATTTATAAGTAGATAGTCCCAAGCGCGCGGGGAGGCGTGTTTTTTCTGAGACCGCCACGCCCTTTGCTCGTTAATTAAGGATACCTGGATGGAGAGAGGCTTGGCGGACACGAAGAAACAAACAGGCCGACCTCAGCGCGCTAAGTAAGAGGTCTGTTAAGCGTTAGCTACCTGACCCGTGAACCCGCAGGGTTTTTCGGGGAGCGCTTCTTTAAAATTCGTTCCCGAACCTCTTCTTTCATTGGTAGTATTTATCGGATTGGTCGGATTGGTAAATTAGTCGATTAAAGGGGTAGTACGCGCGGAGCAAAAGGTTTTGTGATTGGTCCTAGTTAATTTGTACTTTCACTCCCGGCCCCATGGTAGCGGAAAGGGTAATCTTAATGATTTTGCTCCGTCCCACGGCATCTAGCAGTGCTGTGACATTTTCGCTTAGCTTTTTATCTTCAAAAGAAACTTTCCCGACCGGAAGATGAATCAACGGATTATTCGGTTCGGTTTTAAAGTTAACCTGTCCCTGGGATAGTTCTTTGACGCGTTTCTCCGGATTATCCGTGACCGTGCCGTTTTTAGGATTAGGCATCAGTCCCTTGGGACCCAAAATTTTGGCCAGTTTAGCTAACTTTGGCATGAAACTGGGCTGGGCGACCAGAATCTCGAAATTGATTTTACCCTGCTCGATCTCGGATAAAATTTGGTCATCAGCTATTATAACCCGCACCTTTTTACCGGTGCCGTGGGGAAAAGTTACCGTCCCCCGGAAATCCTTTTTTTCATTTTTATCGCTATAAGTAGCCGGGTTCAGTACGAGATGGGCTTCCACAGTTCCGTCAAAACGGGTGAGGGAAGTTTTTTTGACTAAAGCAATAGCCTCGGGTAGAGGATAGAACTTGTTCCTTTCAATCAACTTGAGCGCCTCCTGATACCTTCGGGATCGGGTGCGAACTTTAATTTTTTTCTTCTGTTTTGCTTGTGTTGCCGGACTTTCTGGCGCTGCTCCTTTTTCCACTTCTTCGATCAGTTTCTTGTACTCGGCTTTGATCTCCGTTCCCTCGACGACCTTGATCCGCTCGCCGCCCTTAAGCCCGACTCCTTTAATTTGGGCTTTACCCTGAGTCCCTCGACGTTGCTCGGGATAAACTCCGTCGAAGGGTTTACCCTGAGCCTTGTCGAAGGGCTTTTTTGAGGCCTTGGTCTGCCGTCGGGCTTCCGCTCTCCGTTTTAATTCTTTTTCCTGTGATTCATCGCCGAGCTTGGCGACTCTGATTTTTCCCATAACATTATAATTAGCACATGATAATCACGTGTTCATCATGTTTTTAAATCACGTGCTAATCTTCCACCTCGATGCCCATACTTCTGGCTGTTCCTTCCACGATTTTGGCCGCAGCTTCGACCTTGTCAGTGTTAAGGTCCGCCAATTTAGCTTTGGCGATTTGTATAACCTGCGCTTTTGTCAGCTTACCGGCAGGCTCACGGCCGGCCTTGCCGCTCCCTTTCGTCAGTGCCAGCGTTTGTTTAATCATGGCTGTGACCGGCGGGAGTTTAGTAATAAAGGAAAACGTGCGGTCTACATAAACCGTGATGACTGCCGGGATGATTTGGCCTTTCAGTTTAGCGGTTTTTTCGTTATATGCCTTGACGAATTCCATGATCGCCAGTCCGTGTTGTCCGAGTGCCGGGCCTACCGGAGGCGCCGGAGTCGCTTCTCCGGCCGGCAGATTCAGCTTGATAATGGTTTTAACTTTTTTGGCTGCCATGTTTTACAACAATATAACAATATAACAATATAACAATTTCTTTAAGATCGGGAGCTGGTTGGAAAGTAGAAGGATTTTACCATTGACGTTACTTTCGAAACCAATCTTTTTTATCCCGGTTTCTCCCTCATAGCTCGCTAAATTACTTACGAGGTAGACTGAATTGTAGCATGCAGGTAACTATCCTGTAAAGCACCTCTTGCAAATTAGCCTTTGATAGTTAATGATAATAATTAGGATGGGCAAAAAGAAAAAAACTAAACACCGCAAGAAGAGGATCTCGGTTGCCCCGTGGTTAATTTTCTTTTTACTCTTAGCAGGAGTAATTGCCACGGTAATGGCGGTGAGAAGGGTGAACGATCTGCGCGGTCAAGCTTCAGGCCCGTGTAATGATTCTAATTGTCTAAACGTCTGGGTTAGAGAATACAAAAAATACCAAATCACCAATTGTGATGTTCCCGATGACAAAGACGGCGACCAACAGTTGTGCAACAAGGCCGGGCTCATCGGGATCTGCCGCGGAAAACAATACTGCTGTCCGTCCAGCGGTGTGAAATGGACCAGCAACCTGAGTGCTTGTCCCACGCCGACACCCTCCCGCACGCCGACACCCACTCCGACCACCACTCCGATGCCCACGAATACGCCTACCCCGACCGCGACGCCTACACCTACCCGTCGTCCTACGCCGCGGCCAACCAGCCGGCCCTTGCCTTCAGCTACTCCGACACCGACGGTTCAGCTGGTGCCTACGCCGGAGTCCTGTAACACCAGCTGTAAAACCGATGTTGACTGCAAAAGCAATTTGGCTTGCGTCTATGTCTCCGGCTATAACAAAGCCTGCCGTAACCGCGTTTGTCAGCTGGAAGACATCTGCCTTTGTCCGGGTGGGGGCTATGCCGGCCTCTGGCCGTATACTACGCCTACTCCTGAACCGGGACCGGCGGGTTTAGGCGGCTACCAAATTCCGGTCTCCGTCGCCCAATTTACCAATAGTAAAGGTCAAGTGGGCCCGCAGTTTACTTTATCCGGCCGTACCGATCCCGAAGCCAGAGTGATTATCAGTATTTTGCCCGATGGCGTAGGCGGTGATGTCACGGCGGATGCCAGCGGCCGCTGGTCCTGGCGGGTACCTAAAAAATTATCGACAGGAGACAAACAATTACTGGTAGTGGCCACTAAGTCCGACGGCGGTCAGGGGCAGGTAAAACAAAGCTTCTCCGTAGTAGGGGGTGGCGGTATCTCAGTTTTTGGCATTATCCTCATTTTGCTGGTGCTTGGCGCACTGGGCTTCGGCGCCTACGTTTACTTCAGGCAGATGTAGAAAAATTACAATTTAGCTATTTGCAGGAAATCGAGCTCGACCGGCGTTTCCCGGCCAAAAATAGATACCAGTACCTTGACTTTGCCTTTTTCTTCATCGATATGATCCACGGTGCCTAAGAAGTCGGCAAACGGCCCGTCGACGATTTTGACTGCCTCACCATTGGTGAATTTTGTCTTATATTTAGGCGCTGCCTGTTCCATAAAGTGGCGGATGGTATCGACTTCTTTATCCGAGATTGGCGTGGGCTTATTGCCGGCGCCAACAAAAGCCGTGACACCGGCCGTCGTGCGTACTACCAGCCAACTCTCGTCGTCCAGCACCATGCGGACAAAGATGTAGCCGGGGAAAATTTTTTCTTTTTGTTCTTCCTTTTTGCCGTGTTTGACGGTGACGACATTGCGGGTAGGTACCACGATATCAAAGATTTTGCCTGCCAGCTTCATGGTTTCGATCCGCTGTTTGAGGTTGGTGGACACTTTGTTTTCATGGCCGGAATAGGTGTGGACCACATACCAACGGGCATTAGCGGGGACACTGCTCGCAGGTGTTGGGGGAGTCGCCTGATCGCCGGAAGACTCGCTCGCAGGTACCGTTTGAGTTGAAGCCGGTGGCTCTGCAGGTGACACCGGCGATGCCGAAGCTTTTTCAGTCAATGGTTTATTTTGGTCATCCATATTATCGCTTAAACAATAAGGCATTCAGGCGCAAAAAAATGATATCCAGTCCGCCGATAAAAGCGGCGACGACCACAGAGATCACGAGCACCACGGCGGTTAGTTTTACGGTTTCTTCGCGGGTCGGCCAGGTCACTTTTTTGAGCTCCGCGACTACCTCTTTAAAGAATTGCGCCGGTGCCACTTTCGGGATAGTCGGCGTAAAAGGTTTATCCATACGACTTGCTTATCACGTGCTCATCACGTTCTTTCATCACGTGTTCATCAATTCTAACAAAAACCCCCTCCCCGGGGATATTTATAATCATACCAAATCATCATCTGGCTGTAAAGAGTCTGGTGAATTCATTTTGGCCAAGTCGGGAGCGGAACATCCGGGCCGACCAGACTGTCATAGATTTCCCGGATTTCACCGACATATCCGTCGATATCTACCTGCTGATCTGAGGTTAATTGGTCATAACAGATATTTCCTATCCAGTACATGGAGACGAAATTCTGCAAGTTTTTCTCACACATGCTACCGGCATGGTCGATAAATTTATTAAGGAAGTAGTCAATCTGTTTACTGAAGTCTTCAGCCGGGACGCCGGGGGCAGTATGAATCCCAAAATCTTCTATTTTTGCTCCCGTTGCCTGTTCACCGCATTTGTAGCTACTGGCGGCTGATTCGTGCAGCCAAATCGCTAGTGCAAAAATCGGGTCAACTCCGGCTTTTTTGGCGCGGGCAATAACATCGTTATTGCATTTAATCCAGGCGTTTTCTTTATTGTTGGCACAGGACTCGTAGGCGTTATCAGCATAATTTTGACCTCCGTCTTTATTGAGTCCGGCGACAGTTTGTTCCGGCAGATCGGTGTTGCAGTTCCAGCCACCGGGAGCCGTAGAAGGTGTAGGTGTGACTGAGGGCCCGCAGACGGTGTTGGTAGTGAGGTCAATTTGCTTACTTAGCGGGTAGAGCAAGCATTCATTGGCATCGGCTCCTCTTTCGGTATGATAGGCTGTCATGTCGTTGGTATTAACGCAATATTTTCCGCCAGCATCACCCTGACCGACCACTATAAAATTACATAATTGTTTACCATTTGGTTCATTAACGGTGATAACTTTTTTTAGGCTTTCCGGGACGAAAGTATTGATATATCCTCGGGTTCTTTCGCTTTCTATCTGATCCCTCTGATCCAAATAGCTATATTTTACGTCCGTAGCGTTAATCGCCATCTTAGCAATCCAGCCATAATGCGGGGTCAGTTGCTTGCTGGAGAGTTGTTGACGGCCGGTAGTCGGTTCTCGATCGAACCAGCCTATCCACCTTGCTACTGTCTCGCCTAGCTTACACAAGAAACTGGTACATTTAACAATAGTTGATTGTAAAGCCTGCATGGGGGTTCCGGGTTGGGTGTTGGAGCAGTCAGGGTACGAGCCGGAGACTTCCATGGGCGGGTACTTGTCAAAGTTGTAATAGCCATTTACATCGGTTTGATATCTGCGCGTGTCCCCCAAAATTGATCCCATTTGAGTTGTAAGCTGATAATAACTGGACAATTCTGGGATGATATCTGAGTAGTATTTACCCGCGTCAATTTTTTCATCGAGAACTAGATGCGGATCGTCGATTTCTTTATACCATAAACATTTGGTAGCCATGCCGGAAACAAAGTATTTATCCTGGGTTGGGATGATTTTTTCCTGCACCAATAGGGGAGTAAGTCGGTTTTGGGCATTGCTCAACATTTGTTCCAGAGTTTCGAGTTTACTGACCTTAAAATTCGGACTTTTTTGGACATCCCACCGATAATCCGCTTTGGGTATCGTAATTGTTTTTAAAATACCCTGCACCATTCTTTCAAAAATTCCTACATCTTTATGGCTAATTGAGTCGGTGATTTCATTGGTTTCGGCATCGGTGCTGTAAATGACTTTTTCCGGTTTGGAGGTAGGCGTAGGCTCAGGCGCCGCATAAGCCGGCCGGCCGGGCAGCAGGAAAAGATTGAAGATTAAGATGGTAAATAGGAGATATCTCATCTAAAATTATCTTAACAAATTGACAAAGTGAATGCACACTAGCTACAATACTTAGGCAACCTAAGAACCCTAAATTACTTATGAAGAAATTAACTATTAGAAAGGCAGTAATCCCTGCGGCCGGCTTTGGCACCAGATTTCTTCCCCAAACCAAGGCCATGCCCAAGGAAATGCTGCCGATTGTCGATAAGCCGGTAATCCAATATGTAGTGGAAGAGTTAGTCGCGAGCGGGATTAAGGACATCGTGATTGTCACCGGTTGGAATAAGCGGGCGATAGAAGACCACTTTGATTACCCCAATGAGCTGATTCAAATACTCAGAGATCAGGGCAAAGAAAGACTGATTGCCGAAGTCAAACATACCGCGGAACTGGCAAACTTTATCTACATCCGGCAAAAAGGTCCCTACGGTAACGGCACTCCGGTACTTTGCGCTAAGCCGGTCATCGGTGACGAGCCGTTTATCGCTATCTGGGGAGACGAATTTATCTACGCCCATCCTCCCCGCGCCAAGCAATGCATAGAAGTTTTCGCCAAGTACGGCGATCCGGTGATTTCTGCCATCCGGGTGCCTACCAAAAGTGTTCACCGCTACGGCATTGTAGATGCGGTTAAGGTAGAGAAAAATATTTTTCAAATCAAGAAGTTCGTCGAAAAACCCAAGGTGGAGGAAGCACCGTCCAATCTCGCCGCCCACGGCTGCTACGTCCTGACGCCGGATATTTTTGAAATCTTGGAACATCTGCCGTTAGGCAAGGACAATGAGCTTTGGCTGCCGGATGCGATTAAAGAGCTGATGAAACGTCGACCGGTCTATGCCTGCGAAGTTACCGGCGCTAAATATTACGATACCGGCAATAAACTGGAATACCTCAAAACCGTAGTCGAGTTCGCCCTGCAGCACAAGGATCTCAACGGCGAATTCCGCGATTACCTCAAAAGCCTCAAGCTCTAACCCTCCCACGTTCGATTCCGGGAATCAATAGGTCAAAGTGTATCACGGTGACCATTGACACTCAGGATTTGCGTGCTATGATTTCTTTGAAGCTCCCACGATCTGACGGTCAGGGATTCTTTAAATACGCTTCGCCCGGAGCTGAAATCCGGCCGAAGCCCCGGCGTACGCCGGGGCGAAGGCGGATTAAACTTATGCCGGAGGCCTGGATCTGTAGCGGATCATCCAACCCTGTTCTAGCCAAAAAGCTGGCCCAAAAATTGGGCACTAAATTGGCAGAGGTCCATTTGGACAAATTTGCCAACGGTGAAGCACGGGTCTGGGTAGCGGAGAAAAAAGTGCCGCGGGAAGCCATCATCCTCCAATCGCTTTCGCGGCCTGCGGATGAGCACTTAGTCGAGCTGATGCTGCTTGCTGATGCGCTGCGTCGGCTCGGGGCAAGCGAGATTACCGCCGTGGTTCCCTGGCTTGGCTATAGCCAACAGGATAAAGTTTTTCGCTCCGGCGAACCCTTATCGGTCAAAGTAATCGCCAAGATGTTGCAGGTAGTACCGCTCAAGCGCCTTATCACTTTTGATTTGCATAACCAGGCCATCTTAGGGTTTTTTGAAATTCCCGTCACCAATTTATCAGCCCGTCCGCTCTTCGTGGATTTTTTTAAGCAAGATTTAAGTAAGGATACTTTGGTGGTTGCACCTGACGAAGGCGCCGTAAAAAATTCGAGGGTTTTTGCGCAGGAGCTGGGGGTGCCGGTCGCTTACGTGGATAAGAAACGGGATTTAGTCAGCGGTCAGGTTACGATTTCGGGCTTAAGTAGGTCAGTGAAAGGCAAAGAGATCCTGATCCTTGACGACGTGATTGTAACCGGTAGTACCTTGCTTAAGGTTGCCGGTTTCCTTAAAACCCAAGGTGCCGCGTCTATTCGGGTCGCCGCCACACACTATTTGGACATTCCGGGAACTCAGGCCGCTTTAGAAAAAAGTGCGATTAATACAATCGCGGCGACGGACACGGTTGCACCGCCCATAAAATTTCCTAAATTGCAGATTCTCTCCGTCGCCGACCTTCTCGTCCAAGAATTATCCTAAGCAATGAATTTGGTTTTTTTCTCTAAGCTACTAAGCTACTAAGCTACTAATAAGCTCTATTCTTTAGGTGTTTCTCCGTAGATAACGATCGCGGTGCCGGGGTTTTGGGCGCTGGCCAGTGTCGACCAGGCCTTAGGATCAGTGATTTGCGGGAAAGCCCATTCGTAAAGGATTTTGGCATCGCTGCTTTTCATATTGATACAGCCGTGACTCATCGGGTGGCCGAAGTTGTCGTGCCAGTAAGTACCGTGGAGGGAAAAGCCGCGCATTTTAGGCACCTCGTCGTTATAAAAGAACATGACATAGGGGACATTGGGCAGGTAGTAATAAGTGCCGAGTTTGGGGTCGCCGCCATGCATGAGCGTACTTCTAATTTTCGTCCAGATTGTAAATTCGCCGGTTGGTGTCGGCGCCCATTTACCGGTAGAAACAGGGAATTCGAACACTTTTCGTTCACCTTCATAGGCATAGACTTTTTGCTTAGTTAAATCAACCTCGATATGTTTATTGAGGGTATCGATAATCGGCAAATTGTTAACTCCCAGGACTGACTGATCGGGTTGCAATTCAGCCAACTTAGGCGGTGTCACCTGTCGGCCGTGAAACCACGCGAGGGTTTCTTCCGGAGGAGTCGGTACGGTCTTCCCGCTGGCTAATAATTTTAAAGTTGAACTATCGGCCAAAGGTATAGCTTCCGGACGGATAATTTGCCAGAGTATACTGATTAAGAAAATAGAGACTGAGGCCAAAGCAAGGAGAGAAGTAAATTGGATCACCAGTGGCGGGATATATTTTTGTTTAACCATTAATTCTACTATGCAATTCTTTCGCCACTCTTGTCAATGATGGAAGCTGGTAGATCAATTTGATTAATGTAGGCAGGCGCGGGTGGCCACCTGCCTGTCGCCTGCCTGACGGTAGTCAGGGTAGGCAGGTTTTAAATAGCAATGAAGACTCACCTACTTTTAATTGCTAGAGCCCTGCCGGGGAGCTAACAAAATTTAGTCCGGCTTCACTCTTCTAGCGTGATGAGTAAGAAGCACCACGGGAGCTATTACCTGAAGACGGATCTAAATTTCTGTTGGCGACCTCAGGCGGGGCGACTTTAACACCTTTAGTGCGGGGATCCCGCCCGAGGCGGGGGACCTCAGCGCCGCCCAGCGCAGATCAATGGCCCTTGACACCTATAGCTTGATAGCTGAAACTTAAGGTATGCGTCGCACTTTGGCCCGCGTGCGCGGTTTAGGATTTATTCTTTGGCAAGCCCGACACATGTTTTATCATGTGCTGTTGGGTTTGGTTTGGGCGTGGATCCTGAGGGAGATTTGGGGACAGTTTAATCCTAAGTGGTTTCTGACCTCGGTCTTTGGATCACTGCTGCCGGATATAGATCACGTTAATTATTTATTCGGTTACGGTAAAAAAGACAACTATACCAGAACGATTTTTGAGATGTTAAAAAAGCGACAGTGGCGGATGCTGGCTTTATTTATCGCCACCGGTCATAAGTATAATACCAACCTCTCTTATCACAATTATTATTTCATGGGCATCTTGGGTGCGTTGGCAGCCGTCGCTTCCTACTTTGACTGGCAGGCAGGTTTTATTCTCTTCGGCGCCATGGTAGGGCATTATCTCTTTGATGTTTTTGACGATCTGGTCATCCTCGGTGAGATCAATCCCAACTGGCGGCGTTGGGGCAATGGCAGACGCCATAAAGTTGTAGATTAAAACTATGTCACGCCAGCCCAAAACCCGGACTTCACTCAATCATCCCTTAGTTTGGGCTGTGACGCTGGCGAGGCTACTGGCCGCCTGCTATATCTTGGTCAATCCGTTTTGGGGGACTGTGCTTTCGGTCATTTTCGACTATCTCGACGGCCGCTTCCTCTTGGGACTTCTGGAAATTAAATGGCTGAAATATCAGTTGTGGGATAAAGTTTTGGATTGGTTAACTTACCTCGCGGAGTTGGCGGTCACTGTCCGTTACGGAGTTTTCTGGCCCATGTTACTTCTCCTCGCGTATCGTACTGTCGGCCAAATACTTCTTTTTAAGTATCAGCGTACAATTTTTTTCGTAATTTTCGGTAACTATTTTGAAATGGCCTTCTTTTGGCTGCTCCTCTTCCATCCGCAGATCGAGCTTATTGATCTCCGGGCTCCGCAGCCGTGGAATATCTTAGCCTTATTTTTCCTCTTTAAACTGTTTAACGAGCTGTATTTACATTACTGGTGGCCTTTATACGGGATGAAGCCTTGGCGCCGGTTCATGCTGAGGGTATTTCATCGACAGCCGGCGGTTGGTAAATTTTTCTCTTCTACTAATCAATAATACCAATCCGACCAATCCGACAAATACTACCAATCCGACAAAGGAAGAAGGAGGCGAGGGTAACTATTTTGAAGAACACTGAAGACTCACCGAGCCCTGCCGGGGAGCCAATAAAATTTAGTCCGGCTTCACTCTTCTAGCGTGATGAGTAAAGAGAGACACGAGAGCTATTACCTGAAGACGGATCTAAATTTCTGTTGGCGACCTCAGGCGGGGCGACTTTAACACCTTTAGTGCGGTGATCACGCTTAGTGGGGACCTCAGCGCGCTAAATAAATTAAGTCAGGATCGCCCACAATCCGGCGAGCGTGAGGGATATCTCCAAAATCATGATCGGATGGTGGAGATACTCAACGAGCCAGCGCCCATAGGTTAGTTTGTTGGGATCTTCCATTTTGAGCGATAAAAAGCTGTATTCTTTTTTGCTGAAGGGCGCAAACCAGCAGATGCCGCTATTGACGCCGAAAGTATCCATGAGAAAATGCAGAAACACATTTCCGAGCGCCAGATACACATAAGGGAGAAGCCAGCGTGCTTCAAGGAGAGCGATCAGGAAGCAGGTTGTAAAAATCAGCCACCAGGTAAAAGGATAATGAAACGGTGAGTTGTCGCGGTGCGTATAGATCTGGCCGAAAAGTATGGCATCCAGGTCGGGCAGATTCGCTGTCAAGGCACTCGTGAGATATAGTTGCGTTTGGAGATCTGCCGGTAGTAATCCCCGGCTGATGAGGTATTTGGTCAGGATAATTCCGGCGGCCACGTGGCTGGGAGTAGACATAGGTTATAGATTAACACTAAATCCTTCTGCTCTACAAGCTCCCAAGTTTTTTGATAAGTCCTATAATATTGTATCTGGCTAATTATGTTGTATAATACGGTCTATTCTTTATGACTATTGAAAGATTTATCTACCAGAAGCCGGTCTCTCTACCTTCGCTCACAGCTCTTGGAGAGCAACTCGATGCGATTTTACTCTTGGGAAAAAGAGAAATTGTTCCTCCCGGTTATTCGAAAGATATCACACCTGCTGGTTCTGATGTGAGGAAAATGCGATTAACCACTTGGGTAGAGCCCGGTCGGGAAGTGGAAGATACGGTAGGGGAAATTACCGTAGTAAGAGAAAGCGGTCACCAAGAGAAATACGCTATTAATGATCAACGACCGTTGTTTGTTTTAGTAGGTGTTGACCCCCGCGATCCTTCTTGTAGCCTTCTGGTTACTGGTATTGTGAGGTATGTACCGAGTTTCGGAGCCAAAGAGACACTTGACGTAGGTGCCGCGGCAGCTATCCCGGTGGAATTGCCGCGGGTACAAGAAGTCGGCCGTAACTAACCTTCCGTTCTCTATAATATTACTGCGTTAATATATTAACACGATAATATTACCAAAGTAATATAAGCGTGACAATAGCGTGGGATTTTTAAGGCTAAATTGCAGTCTTTTCTTCTATTCTTTATAGATATCTTTATAGATATCTTTATAGATAATTGTAGTCATCACGGCCATCTTATCAGCTGAGAGTTTATCGTTTGGTGTAAAGTGGTCGGTTGGTTCCCCCGGTCTTTTTTCTAAATGTTTTGCCACGCTTCGCCAATGATTCATATTTTCCGCAAGTTTTACTCGATTAACAACAAAGGTCCTTCCTTCAATGTGAACGCTAACTAAATCTTGTTCCATGTTGAGATGCAATATGTCATAAAAATTGATGAAAGTCAAACATCCGGTATTATTGAATAAAAAGCATCCCCTGGTTGAAATATCCCGAACAGTAGAGTGGCTTCAATTATTTGCCAGTTTATGCAATTGCACAAACTGGCAAATAATGCCAAGAATATCAAACAAATTACAAAAACTTAAGGTGGAGATGGTCTATATTGGGACGTGGTTCATATTCCTGTACAGCTATTTGACTTTTTTCTGGAAAATTATAAAATTCACTTATGTCAAGCGATGAAGGAAAAGCAGCCTTTGGGACTACAGAACAACCTCAATTAACACCAGAGGATCAACGTTCAGTTGATATTTTACACTGGATTGAAAGTATGCCCTCATACATTCGGCTGGAGAACGACGTAGTTTTTTTATACGACTCTGGTAAGTTTACCCAAGCGCCTTCTCGTATAACACCGAGATACTCAATTGACGACTTCTTAAGAGCAGTTGATTTTTATTATCAACATCGCATGGCGACCATAGAAGTCAATAGAGCAATGCAAAAACCAGATGGTAAAGTTTTAATATATGAACCCCGCTATCTAAACAATAAAGAACCTCGAGCTGTAGCCAGTTTGACCAATGATAAAGTGCTTGACATGCTTGAATTTGCCTACCTCCTTCTTCGTTCTCCTCAGGCCACAAAATAACTTGCAGTGATTTATGAAAAAGTTCGAACCTATTTTCTCCCTGACTCCTAGCTCGCCCCGCCTCCCGCCTTCGCTCACGCTTCGGCGGGTAAACCGGTGGGGCTCGCATGGTCGGCGCGTCGCCCCCGCCCGACGCGCCTGCAAACGCATCGGCTCGAAAATTTTAGTTAAAAGACCCCGCAGAAATTTCTGTATTAAAAATGGCGCGCCTGTGGAACCAGCTCAGATGACTCCTTGCTGACAAGCGCGCCATTAAAAAAGTCATCCGCAAAAGCTGGTTCCGTAAAAAATATACTCCTTCTATGGATGTATGCAAGAGGTGAATCTGTATAAAACTCTATCTACTTGCCAAGTTTTTTTGCAAAATAACGTCAATACTTATATACTATGGCTATATGGGAACTGACAATCCTCCGGTTGATACATTGCGTACAACAATACAATTAGCCGCCCCCGGTGATTACGCAAAATCAGCACTTTTAATGTCCTCTGCCGACAGGGCTCATTATTTAAAAGAAAAAACCAACTCATTTATTGGAAGCGTCAGAGAGAAAATGACGCCTGCAGAAATTCAATCTCTTCCGGCAGATACAGGCGGCTATATTAACGCTATCGTTTCCAAATCCTTTGATCATGTAGACTCATTTCATAAAGATCTTGCGGATTTGGTAACTGCTCATTATCATTTGAGTCCTGAGGGAGAAAGATACATTTACGATCCGATTAACAAGGGAGCATTATTTACCGACGAAAATGGTGAATTAGTAACGCTTGTAAACGCAGACATAACGACAATACCAAAAGGAATACAAGGTGAAGGAAGACAAGTGATATCACGCTACGATAAAGCATTCGTTTGGACGGGACCTCAAGCAGAAAAAGAATTCACTCCTCAAGAAAAACCGATACCTGGTGAAGGAACTCCGGTAATTCCTAAACCAGAATTACTTGCTGGAAGAAAAGAAAGAACAAAAATTAGCCCCCGTCTGAAAGTTGATATGCTTTTCCAAAAAATTAGATCTACCCATGCAGAAGCAGGAACACCTATTTCTCCGCCTGCAGATACCAAAGGATTTGTTGACGCACATATTAAAGCTGCACTTGATAAAGTTGATTTATTCAAAGGCGATTTAGCCGAAACAATTGCATTTTTGTATCATTATCGCCCAGAGGCCGAAAGATTTTTTCAAGATCCGAATACAGGAGGCACACTATTTGTCGACAAAGATCAAAATATTGTTGTACTTAACGATTCAGAAATTGCAACAAGCGGAGATGGCAAGTTAAAATATATTCGATCTTATAGCACCGCAACCGCTCTTACCGGACCGGAGAAAGGCAAGTCATTTACTCTGGAACAAAAACCTCTGCCGCCTCCCCCAAAACCGCCGCGCTATGCGGTGTTACCCTCAAAAACATAATTGACCGCTTGAAACAATTTTATTTCCGGTTACTATAATAGTAGAGACTACTTATGCCACATCTATTTCTCACTGGTTACGAAAAAGAAACGATTGAAGAGTTTATTGAAAAACTTAAACGCGAACATATTGACGTTGTCATCGATATACGCGAAATACCGTTAAGTAGAAAAAACGGATTTTCAAAAAATAATTTGGAGAAATTACTTCTTTCTCATGGGATACGTTATTTCCACTACCAAGAATTAGGCAGTCCGAGTAAAATACGAAGTGAACTGCGTTCTACCGGGGATTACCTGAAATTTTTTAAGGAATACCGTATTTACGCAAAGAAAAAAATTACAACTTTAAAAAACGTTCTTAACGTAATCCACGCTCATAAACATTCCGTGTTATTATGTTTTGAAAAGGACTGCGAACTATGTCACCGAACAATAGTAGCGAGCGAACTACTCAAACTCAATCCGCACCTGCAGGTTACCCCAATTTAACCTCTCACGAGGAAAAAGTTCTTATCGTCGTTAAAACATATCCTCACCCTTCCACAAAGTATAAAGAAATTGTTTGTACGGCAGGAATTACCGAGCAAGGAAAATGGATACGCCTATACCCTATCGACTATCGGTATCTTGAACATGCGAAGTGGTATAAGAAATACCAATGGATAAGCGTAAATATCGAGAAAAACCAAACTGACTTTCGCATGGATAGTTACCGACCGGATACAACAACAATTAAAACACTCGGAGATTTCATAGATACAAAACGTAACTGGGAGGTACGGAAAAAATTAATACTCCCCACAATTCACTTCAAGTCCCTTGAAGAAATTCAGGATGCTTACAAAGCATCTGGCATATCGTTAGGAATATTCAAACCTAAAGTAATAGAAGATTTAGTAATGGAGGCGGATACCGCTGATTGGAGCCCGTCACACACTAAAATCCTCAACCAACTTGTGTTGTTTGGTAATCAGCCAAAGAATCTATATAAAGTTCCGTACAAATTCAGTTATATCTATCGATGTGATGATAAACGCTGTACCAAATTTCATAAACAAGCAATCTTTGATTGGGAGATATTTATGCTGTATCAAAATCTTAAGAATAAATATAACTATAGCATGGACGTGATATTGCAAAAAATAAAAGATTTATGGCTTACGAAAATGTGGAGCAATGATCATGACTCTTACTTAATCGTCGGCACGCAATTTCCAAACCCTTCATTCATCGTGCTAGGCGTATTTCGGCCTCCAAAATAATGGCGGCATCCGCCGCTCCCGCCCACCCCGGATAGTACTTGCTGAAAAAGCGCGCGTTCTTACGCGCGCTCTATCCACGATCCGAACGTGGTGCGCTGGGCGCTCAAATAATGATCTTTCGCGAAGCGCTACCTACAAGCGGGCGCGCAAGCCATACGGACGTTGGACAGGGATACGATATTAGCGGCGGGGGCGAAAAGCGGATCATCCCGCCGACTGCAGGACGTGCTAAAGATAGATAAACTCTGGTAGAGACTATACGCGGTCTTAAATCACCATGACGTGGGCGAAGCCGCCCCTAGGCGGCTCTCTCGCACAAAGGTGGGGTCGCCGCCATCAATTCATTTTTGGGTGGGTGGGTTGATACGGAATCACAACGTACTGGGCTTTGTGCTACTATAATCCTACATTAATCGATCCCGCTCTGCGGGAGAGAGGAAAACGCGCGCGCAGACAATGCCTGCGAAGATTTAGCAATCTTCGCCAAACGCATCGGCTCGAACTTCTTTTTGAAAGACCGGCGGCTCTCGGCCGTTTTCCGCGAGCCCTTCCAAACACTCTGCGCGACCCCACCCGCGCAGAGCCAGTCGCCCGACGCAGCCACGAATTCTCTCTCTGCAGGTCCGCCCCGATTCGAACGGGGAATAAAGGTTTTGGAGACCTTTGTGATGCCGTTTCACTACGGACCTATGTAAAAGGACCTGCGTAGAGCTTCGGGATCCCGCGCGCTAATCCCGGCGTACGCCGGGAAAGCGTCGCTGGGAGAGACCGCTGTCCTATCATCGAACGACAGGCCCAATAAACCTCACTACATAATTATACCATTGTGGAATATCGACGTTCTAGAAGGATGTTAAAAGAAAATTAAGGAGTAGTTACTTTTAGGGAATTAATTATCTGATTGAAGGTTGTTCCTAAGCCGGCGATAAAGATATCTAAACCATTGGTTGGATGACGGAAGATAAGCTCATCAATCGGTGTACCGTCCTGGGGAGAAGCATCGTGATAAAGTTTGGCGGAAACACTTGCGCCGTTATTCTCCACAACCAGCTTCGGTTCAATTTTTTCGGCCGGAAGTGCCGGCCGCGTGATCTCCTTCTGGCAGGCCAGTACCACGGATTCTTCAGGGTTTCCGGTATTGGTAAAAATTGCTCCACTTGTAGCTTCTAATTTTTGTAGAGACTCAGGGTAACTTAAAGATATTCCGCAGTATTTATTTGTGTATGCGAGAAGCTTGGGACCGGTAGAACTTGCAGGTGTGGGCGAAACGGTTTGCTGACTTGTCCCGGGCGTTGGTAATGAGGATTGGGAGGAAAATTTTCTTCCCAAATTAACACCCAAGACTAAAGCGGCAGAAACCGCTAAAAGGCTGATTAAAACAAACGTATTCCGATACATACCTTAAAAGAAGCTTAGTAGTTTAGAAGCTTAGTAGCTTAGATAAGAAAATTAGGATTTATCTAAGAACGTTCGTAAACCACTAAGCATTTTTGCTATCTCCAGTAACTCATCATATAATCGTTTCTGTTCTTTAGCAGTAATTAAATTTAATGTATAAACTAGTTTAATCAAAGGAATACACTCGTAGCAAGAACCCCGCGCTATAATTAAAAAATGCTTAAAATCTTTTTTAGTTCGGCTGCTTCCCTCCGCAATATTTAAACTGATAGACAGGGCAGCTCTTCTTACTTGGTCTGTAATTCCGAACAAATGTTCTTTAGGCCATTTGGATGATATGTTATAAATTAATTTCGAGAACTCGTATGCACGTTGATAAACAGTTAGTTTTTTAAAAAATTAAATGAAGAATAGTTGGGCATTTTTATCTAAGCCACTCCAAGCTAAGCTACTAAGCTACTCAATCCAGCTTACTCGATTCCTTATGTTCTGTGTGTTTTCGGCAACGCGGACAATGTTTTCGCAGCACCAACTTTTCCGGAGTATTGATTTTATTCCGGTTAGTAAGATAGTTCTGGCTTTTGCAAACCGTACAAATTAAAGCCAGGAGCATCCGTTGATCTTTTTTAGCCATAATTTAAAAGATATAGAGACATTAAGAGATTAAGATATTATACTTCATTCACAACTCGGCGCAAAGTGGGTTATTCGAGAAGTTTATTGTTGACTATCGCCTCTGCCACCTTTTGCGCAAACAGTGCCCTGCCGGCATCGGAGTAATGGAGATGGTCGCCGGGATTAATATAGGCAAGCTTGCCGTTGCCGTCACTGCCGAGACTCGCGTGATAACTATCTGCCAGAGGTAAATGTTGGCTGGCAGCAAATTTGACCGCGTTTTCCAAATAACTTTTAATTTCCGTGACTTTTTGCTGTTTGCCTTCCGGGCCCCAGTTGAGGGCTCCGTCGCCAAACACGAGAGCATTGGGAGCGATGGTGGCGGCGATCACGATTTTAGCTTCCGGCAAATGCGCTCTCAGGGCATCAACGATCGCAGCCAAGCTGAGCCATTGTTTAGTCAATCCGTCGGTGACGTTGGGGAAGGGGTTATAGCCAAAAGACTCGATGACGACCACTTCCGGTTTTTGCGAAACCAGACTGGGTACTTGCCGGCCCTCATAGTTATAGTCACGGGTGACCCGCTCTAGACCATAGTTAATATTAGTGCCGCCCACGCCGTAATTAAGTATGTTGAAATTGGTAAGTGGATAAAGTTGTCGGAGGCGGTCATATAAGTTAGGGATTTCCGGTCCCAGCGTATCGACCATCGAATCGCCCAGGACAGCAATGGTGTAGCTTTTTTGTCGGGTGGTCCTCACCGGTGTGGGGGTTGGCGTAATTTCAACTTGTTCTCCCAGGACTTCTGCTTCGGAGATTAAGCTCGATAATTCGCCGAAAGAAATTTGCGCCCGGACTACCGGTGGTTCGGGTGGCTGCCAGTCATTCGGGAGCGGCGAAATCACTAAACTTTCCGCCGCAAAAACTATTCCGGCAAAAAGTCCTAAAAGCTGCATATTTTTATCATAACTGACTAGAGTGGCATTTGCTATACTGGGCTTATGTCCTATCTTCTGGCCGCCTGGCTTGCCTCAATAGCTTACGGATTTGAGGTAATTTTCGGTAAGCTTACCAGTAAATATGCCATTGATAATCCTTGGTTATTTAATTTTGCCTGGTCGCTCTTTATTATTTTTTTGACTTTACCTGTGGCTCTGGCTAACCGGGTAGGATTGCCGACTGACTGGGCTAGTGTTTGGTGGGCGACTATCTTTTACGCGCTTTCTAATCTTTTCTATATTCTGGCTCTTAGTAAATTAGAGGTTTCGGTAATTTCTCCCTTGTTTAGTTTCCGGACGGTTTTTCAGGTTTTATTTGCCGTACTGCTTTTAGGAGAAATTCTTACCGTCTGGCAATTGGTTTTAATCGCCGTAATTGTGGCGGGAGCAGTGATTGTCAACATCAACGAAAAAGGCAGTTTTAAAGCATTTTTTTCGTTTCGGGTACTGCTTACGATAGTGGCCATGCTGGCAATTGCTCTTTATGGAGTTTTTGTGAAAAAAGCCATGGCTCTGAACCGCTACTGGGAGGTAGTACTTTGGGTAGAAATTTTAGCGCAAATAATATTTTTAATGACGATCCCGTTTTTTTATCGGGAAGTCCGTAAGACTAAATTATCAAAGTATAGCGGCGTATTGGCGATGGCGGTAGCGGGTTGCTTAGGAATACTCGCTTCTAATTACGCTTATAAATTCAATGTAGCAATTTCCGGTACGATCACGGCTCTTCCTTTTTCCTTTATTTTTGCGATTTTACTTTCGCTGATCGCCCCTAAACTTTTAGAAAAACACACGGCGAAGATTTATTTAGTGAGAATTGCCGCAACCGCAGTCATGATTTGGGCAGGAATTCTGTTGTCTCGATAACCGGCTATTTTCTTTGGATTAAGCGGGAGTTAATGCGTTTGGCCCCAAAAAATTCTTTGCAAAAAGCAATCGTTTTCTCCGGATCAAACCAAGCGCAGGAAAAAATATTGATATAAGCACTGCGTTTCGCTTCGGAAAAATGCGCCGTCACTGAACTGGTCTCAATTAATTGTACAAGCGAATAACCGGAAGTAAGGGGATTTTTGTGACCGAAGTGGGGGATTAACGGCTTGCCATATCGCTTCATGTGAATTACGTTATCGCAGAGTTTAACCACAAATTTTTTTATTGCTTCATCCGAAGAGATTTTTTTTAAATCGCAACCGTAAAGATCAAGGATCAACTCCTGTCCATAGATGGATGTCTTATTTTTCTTCGCAGTATTTATCATACACTTCTACCTTTACTGATTTTTTACTCAATGTCAAGAGCAGGGAAGTTATTGCAGACCGGAGGACTAGCAAGAGCATCGGGAAAAACTTGAATTGCTAAAGGATGTTTGCACACAACTTCACCGTTTTCCGTTTGTTTGGTATGTAACCAAGCGTGTGGATTTGCGTAATCAGGATGTGTCGGAGGCAGTAAGTTGCAGTCAAACGAACATACGAGGCAACCCGGCTCACCTTCCTTACTAAAGGTTCTGGTAAACGCCGGCGTGGGAGTCTGTAAAGAAGATGAACTAATCATAAATATAAAAAACTTTGCTTACTGTGCCGTCTTGAGCCTGGAGCGAGAATTGTCCCAGAAGTATCTGTCCCGCGGAGCGGGACTAGAACTTCGGGATCCCGCATTCTAATTCCATCCGCCAGCCGGCGGATTGGAAAGAATTGCGGGAGACTCGCGACCTCACTAAAAATTTGCTAAATGAAAATTTATGAGCCGACGATGGGAATTGAACCCATGACCTACTTCTTACCAAGAAGTCGCTCTACCACTGAGCCACGTCGGCACTTACAGGCTCATAAAAGCAAATTTTCAGTGCGCTCTACCACTGAGCCACCTCGGCAAATTTGTTCGGGCAGACCACTGAACTATCCAGGCACAATAAATCTTATTTTAACACGGATGGCGCTGATTGAGGAGAGACCTTAAGGTTTGGGCAGTGTATAAGATCCACTGCAGGTTGCACTGACACCTTTGTCGTCTTTGAGGACAAGATCTACGATCGTCGGTACCGTTGGTTCCAGATCGAGTGCCTTAGTGCTACAACGGAAAGTTGCGCCGTCTCTTTGCGGTACAGCCGTCAGCGGACTTTCTACCACGACTTTGTCGACCGCTTTCTTGTTTACGCTGATATTAAAAGTGCACTCGACTGTCTTAGCAGTAGTTAGGTCTACACCTTCGACGGAAAGATAATATTTGGCAAAACCAATTACCGGATTGTAATACATTCTCTCGCAGGCCAAACCTTTAATCGGTCCGGGAATAGGAGTAGGCGCCGGGGCAGTGACTACCGGAGGTTGAGGCGGATTTTTTTTGCCGAAGCCTACCAGACTCCCCAGCCATAAGAGCGCCAAAATAGCCACCAAAACATAACAAATCACACACTTTGAGGATCCAGTTTCTTCTGCCATATATTAGTAATATAAACTCTTTATTTTAAAGATGCAAGAGGGTATTTTTTTCTCTCTGGTAAATCGTTTTTGGCTAATAAAATCACAGCTTGGGTATTAGCCGGCTGATTAGATATAATAAGGTAGGTGCTGGGATGGCAGAGTGGACAATCGCAATCCCGCCCACAATATGTAGTAGCCGAGGTGGCAGAGTAGTCAAATGCACCAGTCTGCCACCGCCGTTGGCGGGGTGCCGCCAGA